>Ga0207426_1000103_pt1 | contig 250320 bp, 248 predicted proteins | sample AraplaMF_Cvi_mMS_FD_184265 | JGI IMG/M metagenome (GOLD analysis project Ga0207426, IMG submission 184265) | Arabidopsis root microbial communities from the University of North Carolina, USA - plate scrape MF_Cvi_mMS (SPAdes) (version 2) | ecosystem: Host-associated > Plants > Roots >...
TGTTCCTGAGTCATGGTGGACTCCTTGCGGTTCGCCGCGCGCGTTGCCGCGTCGGACTACGTCCTCCGCGCCCACGCGCAACGGCACGAGAAACCGACCACTGTCAGATTTAGTCTAGGCTATTGCACGACAAGTGCTCCCCCCGTTACGCCGTAGATCTCACCCGTGACAAAGCTGGACTCCTGGAATCCAGCACGACGTAGATCAGCGCGAGTTCCGCGTGCTGGCCCGAACGCTTCCTTCATCGGCACTTGATTGCCGAATTGCTGCACCTTCCTGCGGCTGCCGCTCGATTTCCGGGCCGGGATATTGCGCGTAGGGTCCTGCATCCGAAATTGATTAACGGTGGCGCCCATTCCTCGCTCCATTGCCTGAACTTCGCGCCGAAGGTAAGCACAAACGCATACCACCTTTTCGACCGCGCGACGCCAAGGTGGCTAATCCTTGCCGCCCGGAATTACCGCGCCCAGTACCTGACGCGCCGTATTGGCGATCACACTGCCTTCTTTCGAGTCGCCCTCCATCAAGGTCCGCGCAAAGGCGCGTGCCTGCGCAAGTGTCACGTGCGGCGGCAGCGGCGGCACTTCATGGTCCGACTTCACTTCGAGCACGACGGGTCGTTTCGCGGCCAGCGCCGTTTCCCAGGCATCGGCCAACTGCTCGGGTTTGTCGACGTACAGGCCCGTCAAGCCGATCATTTCCGCAAACCGGTGATACGGCACATTGGGCACCTTCTGCGACGCGTCGAACTTCGGGTCGCCTTCCATCACCCGCTGCTCCCAAGTGACCTGATTCAGGTCTTCGTTGTTGAGCACCATGCAGATCCAGCGTGGGTCGGCCCATTGATTCCAGTACTTCGCGACGGTAATGAGCTCCGCCATATTGTTCATCTGCATCGCGCCATCGCCGACCATCGCGATAACCGGCCGCTCCGGATGCGCGAACTTCGCGGCAATCGCATACGGCACGGCCGCACCCATCGACGCCAGCCCGCCAGACAATGACGCCATCATGCCCCGCCGGATCTTGAGATCGCGCGCGTACCAGTTCGCGCATGAGCCGGAGTCACTCGTGAGAATGACGTTATCGGGCAGGCGCGGCGACAGCTCGGTGAAAGCGCGCTGCGGGTTCACGCCGTGGCTGGCGGGTTGATGCGCACGTTCGTCGAGTGTTTCCCACCAGCGCGAAGTCCAGCGTTCGATGCGCGGGCGCCATGTGTTGTGGCTATGCTTTTCCGTCAGCAAGGGCAAGAGCGCACGCAACGTCGCCGCGCTATCGCCGACCAGGTTGACTTCCATCGGATAGCGCAGGCTCAGCATGTCCGCCTTGAGATCGATCTGCACGCCGCGTGCATCGCCTTCCTTCGGCAGGAATTCCGAATAGGGGAAGCCCGAGCCGATCATCAGTAGCGTGTCGCAGGCGTTCATCAATTCGTAGCTCGGCTTTGTGCCGAGCAGACCAATCGATCCCGTCACCCACGGCAAGTCATCGGGCAGCACGGCTTTGCCGAGCAGCGCTTTGGCCACGCCGGCGCCGAGCCGGTTTGCGACCGCGATGACTTCGTCGGTGGCGTTCAAAGCCCCGGCACCCACGAGGATTGCAACTTTATGCCCGGCATTGAGCACGTCGGCGGCGCGTTGCAGATCGCTTTGTGTGGGAATAACGATCGGCTGCGAATAGCCGACTCCTGAATGCGCGGTGCCTTGCTTGCGTGCGGGCGGTTCGTATTCGAGGTCCTGCAAATCGTTCGGCAGGATCAGTGCCGTCACGCGCCGCTCCGACAGCGCGATTCGTATTGCGCGATCGATGAGGTGACGCACCTGTGCTGGCACGCTGGCCTGCTGGACAAACGCTCCCGCCACGTCCTTGAACATCGCCGCGAGGTCGAGCTCCTGCTGGTAATGCGAGCCGAGCGCCGCCCTCGCCTGCTGACCAACGATAGCGAGCACGGGCATATGATCCATGCGCGCATCGTAGAGGCCGGTAATCAGATGCGAAGCACCCGGCCCCGAAGTCGCGATGCAGACGCCGAGTTCGCCCGTAAATTTTGCGTGGGCGCTTGCCATGAACGCCGCCATTTCCTCGTGCCGCGCCTGCACGAATTCGATCTTCCCATCCGCACGGTTCAACGCACCGAACACACCGTTGATGCCATCGCCGGGATAGCCGTACATGCGCTTGACGCCCCAGCGATGCAGCCTCTCGACAATAAAGTCGCCTACTGTGGTTGACATGAACGTCTCTCATGAAGAAGTGGATTGCCATTTCTTCCATTAGCAATCAACGCGCCCCGCCGCCAATGAACTCATGCGTGGGTGCTCGGAAAGGCGTGACGGCGCATCTGTCGTTACAGATAGAAAGGCATCAGGCCGCACCGCTTTTCCATTCGGACCACTCGAGCGCGAACAGCGACACGACTGCGGCTGCCGCACACACGGTGGCAAGCCAGCACAGGCCTCGAAGCACCCAGTGAGCACTCAGATCGCCCACGGCCGAATGCTTCGTGCTCAACAGCACCAGCATGAACATGACGGGGGTTGCGGTCGATCCATTCAACACCGCGCTCCAATACAACAACCGTAACGGTTCGACATGTGCACAAGTGAGCACTACGCCGAGGGCGCCGCCGGACAGCATCACGATGAGCAATGCGAGCGAGATTCGCCGGTCCGTGAGCGCCTTGTCCTCGCTTTTGACGATACCTGCGACTGCGTGTGCCGCCGAACCCGCCAGAGGCGGTAGAGCTAGCAACGCCGTTCCAATGAATGCGATAGCCAGCACCTGCGGAGCGTATCGATACGCAACGGGTTCCAGTACGTTCGCCGCGCCGTCTATACCCGTTAGAGCTCGACCATAAGCATAGAGTGTCGCCGCCGCTCCGGCCATGATGAAGAACCCAACTGCGTTGGATAGTGCGGTTCGAATCAGCGTGTCCTTTCGGGTCTTGCGAAATTGCTGCTCGAGCAGGCGGTTATGTTCGGCAGACGGTTTGTGTTGCGGGTCGAGCCGCAACTCTTCCAGTTGCTGCGTCGCCTGCGAGAAAAGCAGATATGGACTGATCGTCGTGCCCAGCACGGCCAGTAGCATTGAGAAGTAGTGTTCTTGCCAGTGAAGATGCGGCACAAGCGCCGCCGATACCAACTCGGGCCAAGGTATGCGCATCACGATCACGACGCCGGCATATGTAAAGAGCGCAAGCGTCAGCCATTTCAACACGTTCGCATAGCGGGGATACGGCAAAGCAAACTGAAGCGCGACCGACACCAGCGTCGCCACGCCCGCGAACAGCGCTACGGAACCATGCCACAGAAAATGCGCTGCCACGCCCATCGCAACTATGTCTGCGGCGACGTTGAGCACGTTGGCAATCAAAAACCGCGCAACTGCGAGGTAAAAGAATGCGCGCGGATAGTGCTCACGCATGTTGCTGGTGAGACCTTGTCCCGTCAGCACGGCAACGCGTGATGCGACCAGCTGAAACGCGACCATTGACGGATAGGACAGCACGCACATCCAGACCATATCGAGCCCGAACTGCGCACCAGCGAGCGAGTATGTAGCGATACCGCTCGGATCGTTGTCGCTTCCCGTCGACGCTAGCCCGGGTCCGAGGTCTGCCGCCCACGAATGAGCCACCGGCGGGCGACTGGTTTTCTCGTCCTTCCTGGGTCGGCTGACTAACACGAGGCACCTATAACGCGATGGATGCTGTGGGTCATCCATTTGTCAGTAGCGCGTCGGCCTGCCCATTCCCCACACGACATTTCATTCACTTACGTCCGCAGGAGGTTCCTCCGCTAGCCAGTTTCGCACTTCAGGCCGGACGCTGAACATCGGAGAATCGATCCATGCTTCGAGCCAGGATCGCCAGATATTCCACTGAACGTCGTCCATGACGAACTCTTCGTAGCTTGATCCAGAAGGAGATTCATTAATCAGGACATAGCCGACGCGCTGGCCGGTCCAATACGCAACCAGTTCATCAGTAAGATCTGCCGTCGTTCCTATGCCATGATCTCGAAGTACCACACCGAGCTTCGCTTCAAACTCCTCGCGCGTCATCGCCATGTTTGTCTTCCTCTCATAGAACGGCAACGTGCCAACATCGCACTGCGTTGTTTCCCGTGCGGCTGAATCGACATTCAGACGCCGCTGTCGCGTTTTCCCAGCAAGCACGGATTGAGCCTGATTTGTCAGCCGCTCGGCTGCGCGATGATCGGTTCCTGTCTCGCCTTACATCTCAGGCTTGCAGGCGCCTGCGGCACACCCGTTGCTGCGGATCGATCGTCCTGATCCAACGTAAGCAGGAGTTTCAATATGCGACCGACAAGCGTTCTAAAGCCGCCGCAGCATTCCCGGCCGACGCCACAGGGGGCCAAGGGCGCCGTCGCACTCGTAAAAGATGTCGCAAGCCGCTTCTCCAGCGACCGCTGTACGATGATGGGCGCAAGCGTTGCCTTTTATTCGGCGTTCTCACTCGCGCCCACGCTGTTGATCGTGCTTGCGGTCGTCGGCTGGTTTTTTGGACGCGATGCCGCGCAGGGAAAACTCTTCCATCAGATCAAGGGCATTCTCGGTGCGGATGCAGCAAGTGCAATACAGGCGATCGTCGAACATGCGCATTACGCGGGCAACGGCGGCATCGCCGCATTGATATCCATTGCGTTGCTTTCGGTTGGCGCATCCGCAACATTTGCGTCGCTCAATACGGCGCTCGACGTCGTGTTCCACACCAATTCTCCGAAAGGCATCGCAGGCGTCGCATTTCTGTTGCGTGCGCGCCTCGTTTCGCTGGGTCTTGTGATGGGCCTTGCCTTCCTGCTCGTGGTGTCGCTCGTCCTCGATGCTGCCGTTCAGACGGTCGGGAACGCACTCTTCGGCAGCCTGGCGCTCACTGTCTTCGCGGAGATCGCGCAGACTCTGTTCGGTCTGGTGATACTGACCGCTGGACTAGGCGCGCTGATCAAATGGCTGCCAGACACACACGTCGCGATCCAGCCTGCGTTGATCGGCGGACTGATCGCGGCGGTACTTTTCACGGTGGGCCGTCATCTCTTCAGCTTTTATCTGGCACATGCAGGCACGGCGGGCTCTTTCGGTGCGGCCGGATCACTCGCGGTGCTGATGATGTGGCTGTACTTTTGCGCTGCCGTTTTCCTGCTGGGTGCGGAGGTGGTCGCATCGATAAGCGGTACACCTTCCCGTAACGACAGCGACGCAGATGCGCAGCAGCCTGGTGCCGGCGGGCCGACGGAAGGTCATTGGAAAACGCGTGCGGATCGCGGATCGTCGACATCGCGACCTCAAAAATAGCCGCATTTCCCTGAAAACTGTTGCCGCAGATACCGCGCCGTGTGACTTTCATCCACGCGCGCAACGTCGGCGGGCATGCCGCTCGCCACGATCGTCCCGCCGGCGTCTCCGGCTCCCGGGCCAACATCGATGACCCAATCGCTTTGCGCAGCCACCCGCATATCGTGCTCGACCACCACCACCGTATTGCCCGCGTCGACGAGTCCCTGCAGCTGTATCAGCAGCCGGTCGACATCCGCCGGATGGAGCCCCGTTGTCGGCTCATCGAGGATGTACAACGTGTCTCCCCGCTGCGCGCGTTGCAGTTCGGTAGCGAGCTTGATGCGCTGTGCCTCGCCGCCGGATAGCTCCGTGGCCGGCTGGCCGAGTCGCAGGTAGCCGAGACCAATGTCGCGCAGCGCGTTCAGCGCGCGCATGACGCCGGCTTCGTCGGCGAAGAAACCGCACGCGGTGTCGACAGTCAGGCTCAGCACTTCGGCAATGTTCTTGCCCTGCCAGGCGATCTCCAGTGTCGACGCGTTGTAACGGGTGCCGTGGCAGGTCGCGCATGGCGCATACACGCTCGGCAGGAACAGAAGTTCGACGCTGACGAACCCTTCGCCCTCACATGTCGGGCAGCGGCCCTGTGCGACGTTGAACGAGAAGCGGCCCGCGCTGTAGCGACGCTTGCGCGCGACGGGCGTGTCTGCGAACAGCTTGCGCACGTGGTCGAATAGTCCCGTATAGGTCGCGAGGTTCGAGCGCGGCGTCCGCCCAATCGGCTTCTGATCGACCCGCACGAGTCGCCTGATTGCCTCCATTCCCTCGACGATGTGACCGCTCGTCGGTGCCGGTTGGCTGGCGAACAGCGGGTCCAGCTCTTCCTCGTCGGCACTTTCGATAATTTTTCCCAACCGGCTCGCGACCAGTTCCGGCAACGCCTGACTGACGAGGCTCGATTTGCCCGAACCCGATACCCCCGTCACCGTCGTCAGACAGCCGAGCGGAAACGCGACGTCCTGCCCATGCAGATTGTTGCGAGTGATATTGGCGAGCCGCAGCCAGCCCTCGGCACCGCGAGGCGTGCGATCAACGTGCGCGGCCGCTGCGAACAGATGTCGACGCGTCTGCGATGCCTCGACATCCGCGAGTCCCGCAGGCGGTCCGCTATACACCACATGTCCGCCCGCCTCGCCAGCGGCCGGGCCCACGTCGACCAGCCAGTCGGCACGTCGCATCATCTGCAGATCATGCTCGACGACAAACAGCGAATTGCCGGCCTGCTTCAGTTGTTGCAGCGCGCTAAAGAGCGCTTCGCCGTCGGCGGGGTGCAAGCCAGCCGATGGCTCGTCGAGCACATACACGACGCCAAAGAGCTGCGACGACAATTGCGTGGCGAGCCGCAGGCGCTGCAATTCGCCCGACGATAACGTTGGCGTACTGCGATCGAGCGCGAGATAACCCAGCCCGAGATTTATCAGAGGCGCCAGGCGTTCCAGCAGTTCATCCGCAATGCGCTGCGCGGCGAGGCGTTTCTCTTCGGACAGATTCGGCGTGCGCCGCACATCGGGCGAAGCTTTGTGAGCTGAACCGCCGGCAGCGACACGCCTGTCGACGGCATCACGCATGGCGCTCTTGCTGAGCACGGTGCCTTTGCCAGCGATTTTGTCTGTAACCGCCATTCCCGGCTCGAGCCATTCGCCCCGCGCGACCGGTTCGAGCATCGCGGCAAGTGCCGAAAGCGACAACTGCGACAGTTCGGCAATGTCCAGCCCGGCGAATTTCACCGACAGCGCTTCTTTCTTAAGCCGTTTTCCGTGACAGTCCGGGCAGTCGTTACCGACCATGTACTGCGATACGCGCTTTTTCATCAGCGCGCTTTGGGTGTGTGCAAAGGTGTGGAGCACGTACCGGCGTGCACCCGTGAACGTCCCCTGGTAGCTTGGCTCGTCCTTGCGCCTGAGCGCGGCGCGCGTCTCTTTGGGCGTGAGTCCTGCGTAGACGGGCACTGTCGGCTGCTCGTCGGTGAAAAGAATCCAGTCGCGATCTTTTTTCGGCAGCTCGCGCCAGGGCGTGTCGACGTCGTAGCCGAGCGTCACCAGGATGTCGCGTAGGTTCTGTCCGTGCCATGCTGGCGGCCACGCGGCGATCGCCCGCTCACGGATGGTCAAGGTGTCGTCCGGCACCATGGAGTTCTCGGTGACTTCATACACGCGTCCCAATCCGTGGCATGTCGGACACGCGCCTTGCACCGTGTTGGGCGAGAAATCTTCGGCGAACAGCATCGGCTGTTTTGGCGGATAGGTGCCGGTGCGCGAATACAGCATCCGCACGAGACTCGACAGCGTGGTGACGCTGCCCACCGATGATCGCGTGCTGGGCGTACCGCGTTGCTGTTGCAAAGCGACGGCGGGTGGCAGCCCTTCGATTGCGTCGACTTCGGGCACGCCGACCTGTTCGATCAGGCGCCTCGCGTATGGCGCAACCGATTCGAAATAGCGCCTCTGCGCCTCAGCGTACAGCGTGCCGAATGCCAGCGACGATTTGCCCGAGCCGGATACGCCAGTGAAAACGACGAGCGCATCTCGCGGGATCTGTACGTCGATGTTTTTCAGGTTGTGCTCGCGGGCGCCGCGCACGCGTACGAAACCGGTGCGGGCGTCGGCGGGATCTGGCGGCGAGTGGGGCTTGCGGCGGATGTCATCCATATCGGTTCATCGTGAGGTGCGCAATCGGCAGGTTGTGCGAATGTCCCCCGGACGCGCACTGACCATGCCAGGTCACCCACGATGCTATCGCATGCGAGCGTTGCGCATGCACAGGGAAGCCACCGCCCAATGCAAACGGCGCCTGGCTCCTTCAAACTTCTCCCAACGCCGCTTCCCGCACGATCCGCACTGGGATCGACTTGGCGGCTGGCACCTTGCTCGCTTTCGCATGATGCGAGAGGGGAATCAGTGGATTGCACTCCGGGAAATAACCCCCAATACAGCCCTCAGGCAGATCGAAACTCACTACCCTGAAACCATCAACCTGTCGCTTCATTCCATCCGGCGAGACCGCTTCGAGCGATATCGACATACCCGCTTCGATCCCTTGACGCGCGATGTCCGCGGGGTTCATCAACACAACCATCCGCGTACCGCTAATGCCGCGAAACCGGTCGTCGAGCCGGTAGATCGTCGTGTTGAACTGACTGTCGCTGCGTAGTGTGAATAGACGCAAATCCGTCGGGCAGCGCTCCGGCATGTCGGGATCTTCGTTCAACGACTCCGGCACAAGGAACTCCGCCCTGCCACTCTTCGTTTGCCATTTCCGTTCGCGCGCCGGTAGTGGGCGGTGAAAGCCGCCAGGCGTCCACAACCGCGCGTTGAAGTCGTGAAAGATGTCGGGATAGGTTTGAGCGATCGCATCGCGGATCAGTGCGTAATCGTTGCTCCACGCTTCCCAATCGACCGATGACGGATCGAGTGTCGCCATCGCGATGCCCGCCACAATGGCCTGCTCCGGCAGCAGACGGTCGCTTGCGGGCAGCGCGACACCACGCGAGCCATGCATGCATCCTGTGCTGTCCTCCATCGAAACCGCCTGAGGCTTGCCCAGTCGCGTATCGATCTCGATGCGGCTCAGACACGGCAACAGATAAGACACCTCACCATGCACGAGATGACTTCGGTTGAGTTTGGTCGCAACGTTCACAGTCAGGCGCAGCTTGCGCCACGCTGGCTCGATCGCGTAACGATCCGGAACCGACCTGACGAGATTGCCGCCAAGCTGCATCACCGCCCGCACGCGACCGTCGATCACCCCCTTGCACGCATCCACAGTCGCCATGCCTTCATGGCGCGGCGGCTCGAAATGGTATTGCTCGGCGAGCTTGTCGAGCGGCGCCAGCGACGGCTTTTCGGTGATGCCAACTGTGCGCTGCCCTTGCACGTTCGAATGTCCGCGGATCGGCGATGGACCCGCGCCAGGCTTGCCGATATTGCCGCGCAGAAGCAGCAGGTTCACGATCATCCGCACGTTCTGCACGCCCATCCGATGCTGCGTGAGGCCCATGCCAAAGTGCGCGATGACGGCCTTGGCCCGCATGTACTTATCGGCGGCCATCATCAGCGCTTCCCGCGGCAGGCTGCTCGCCCGTTCAATTTCCTCCCAGCCGATGTTGCGGACATACGCGGCAAACGCGTCGAAGCCCGTCGTGTGCTCTTCGATGAAGGCCACATCGATAATGCGCGCGCCGCCTTCCACCTGCGCGCGGTCATCCGCTTCGATCACCGCCTTGCAAATGCCGGCAATCGCGGCGGAATCACCGCCCGCCTTCACCTGGTGGTACTGCGTGCTGATCTGCGTAGCGCCCGGCGTAAGCATCTGCGAGGGTGACTGTGGATTCACGAAGCTGACGAGCCCGGGCTCTCGTATCGGATTGAACGTAATGATCGGCACGCCGCGCTCGCGTGCCGCCTGCAGATCATGCAGCATGCGCGGACTGTTGGTGCCGACGTTCTGGCCAAAGAAGAACATTAGATCGGTACGCGTGAAATCGTCGAGCGTGATGGTCCCGACGCCGACGCCAATCGCCTCTTTCAAACCGACGCTCGTGCTCTCGTGGCACATGTTCGAACTGTCGGGCAGATTGTTGGTGCCGTACATCCGCGCGAGAAGCTGATACATGTACGACGTCTCGAGCGACGCACGCCCCGACGTGTAGAACACGACCGAATCGGGATCGAGCGCCCGCAACTCGCGTCCGATCTCGCCAAACGCATGTTCCCAGGTGGTTTCGACGTATCTGTCGGTGGCAGCGTCCCAGCGCATCGGCGCGCAAAGTCGCCCCGCTTCTTCGAGATCGTGGTCGTGCCACGCTTCTAGTTCGCTCACGGTATGCGAGGCAAAAAATTCCGGCTCGACGCGGCGCGACGTCGTATCCCACGCCGTCGCCTTGGCGCCGCTTTCGCAGAACTCGAACGGATGCGGGTGTGCAGGTTTGGCCCACGAACAGCCGACGCACATGAAGCCGCCGGGCTTGTTCTGATGAACGAGTACGCGGCTCGTCGTAACGGGTGCACGCTCGTGGACAAGGGCGCTTGCCACAGCCTTGACGGAACCCCAGCCTCCGCTTGCTTGCTGATAGGCATCTGATTTCTTATGGGCGGTGCTCATCATGCACTCCGTGAATTTCGTGTAGACGATGCAAGCATCCGCTGTGCCTCGCGCGCTTCAGCGACACTCGCTCAGCGCAGCGAGCCCAAGGTGTTGAAGTAATGCTCGATGCGCGACAGCGCGTAACGCGCAGCGTGATGACGGATTTCGTTGCGGCTGCCGGTGAAGCGTCGGGTTTCTGTAAACGTGACGATGTGACCATCGCGCATGCGGTACGCCCACGCGAAGCATTGCGTACCGGGCGGCGGTCCGTCCGATGGCGATGCATCGGCGACGCCGGTGTTGGCCACCGCAACATGAGCGCAACACGCCTCCTGCTGCAACGCGCCCTCCGCCATCTCGCGGGCGACGGCTTCGCTCGTCAGGCCATGTTGCTGCATGGTCGCATGCTGCACGCCGAGAAAGCCTGCCTTGCCGGACGGCGAGTATGTGACGAAACCGACATCGAGGCACGCTCCGCTTCCGGGCACTTCGGCGAGACACGATGCAATCTGCCCCGCCGTACACGATTCGGCTGTCGCGAGCTTGAGGCCGCGCGAGCTGAGAAAAGACACCACCTGTCGCGCAACGTTCATGGCTCCCCCTCTGTCACTTATGCAGTTCGCTGCGCAGCGTGCTGACATCGTTGGCGGTGACCGGTTGCGCGTTGTTGCCCCACGCACCGCGGATATATGTCAGCACCTGGGCAATCTGCACATCGGCCAGCGTCCCCACGAAACCGGGCATCGACTGGCGCGGTGGCCCTGTGAGCGTAGCCGCACTATTGCCGCCTTCGACAAGCAGCCTGATCAGCGAGGTCGTGTCGTCCGTCAGCACGGAAGGATTACCCGCCAGCGAAGGAAAGGCGTTGGGAACACCCATGCCGTCATCGCGATGGCATCTCGCACAAAAACTGCGATACACGTTAAAGCCGAGCGACAGTTCATCGGGCACGCGGTTGCCATTGACGGACGCGCGCGCCGGATCGGCGGCCGGCGTGTAGGTGCCGGACGGCTTTTGCGCTGGCAGCGACTTCAGATAGCGCGCGATTGCCTGCGCATCTTCGTCGGTCAGGTATTGAGAGCTGTCTTCGATCTGCTCGACCATACTGCCATAGGCGATTACGCCGCCGGCGTGCCCCGTCTTCAGGAACGACGCGATGTCGGCGGCGTTCAGCCGGCCGAGGCCCGATCCTTTATCGCCTGTGAGGTTCGGCGCGAACCAGTGATCGTTGACGCTGCCCGTGAGATAGCTCTTCGATGATTCGTCGTAGCCTCGCTCCTGGAACGCCGCGCCGCGCGGCGTGTGACAGGCGCCGCAATGACCGAGCGATTGCACCAGATACGCACCGCGATTCCATTGCGTGTCACGGTCCGCGCGCGGTTTGTACACGCCGCCTGGCGCAAACGCCAGCTGCCAGTAGCGCAGCGCCCAGCGCTGATTGAACGGAAACGCCACGTCAGAAGGCGGCGTTGGTTTTGCGACGGGCACAACGCGATGCATGACGTAGCCGTACAGCGCCCGCATGTCGTCGTCCGATATTTTGGCAAACGACGCATACGGCATCGCCGGATACAGTCGCTTACCGTCCCGCGCCACACCCTCGCGCAACGCGCGCGCGAAATCCTCGTAGCTGTACTGGCCGATGCCGAATTGCCGGTCGGGCGTGATGTTGCTCGACATGATCGTGCCGAATGGCGATGCGAGGCCCAGTCCGCCTGCGAGTGGCGCGCCACCTTGCGCCGCCGTATGGCAGCCTGCGCAATCGCCCGCCTTCGCGACGTATTCGCCGCGCGCGAGCGTTGCGTTATCAGGCAGCGGCGCTTGCGCAGGCGCGGCGACGGCAGCTTCATCGGGTGTCGGTAAAACGAACAGAAGCGCGAGCGCGCAGCCGCCCGACAACACGCACGCGAGGAGCCAGCGGATGGACGGTATGCGGCGAAGCTTCATCGCGTCCCATCCCGCGGCACAATCACCGCATGTCGCGTTGTGAGCATGGGCACATTGCGACGCGTCAGCCAGCGCGCGGCGATCGCCAGTCCGCCTGCCAGATACGCAGTCGCCGCCGGCACCCACATGATGAGCCCGCCCAGCTGCTGGTCGTGCAGCGGATCGACGCCTAGCGCGCTGCACGGTTCGACGTACAGCGGATACCAGAGGCCGGGCGCGAGTGTGATCAATGCGCCGAGTGCCCCCGTGTGGACCATCGTCGTGAACAGCGACAACATGGCGTGGCCGTCCGTCTGTCGCCGCGCGCCGTCGCCTGCGACGGTCCACCAGAAGAGCAAGGCCGTCAGCAGAAAACTCGCGTGCTGTAGCGAATGCACCCATTGATGAACCAGCGCCGCCTGGAACAGCGCAGGCGCATGCCACGCCCACAGCGCCATGGCGTGCAGTAGCCAGGCAACGAGCGGCAAACTCAGCGCCCGCCAGAACCTGGAAAACGCCCGCGTCCTGACCAGCCATCCAAGCCTCAACCGCGCACGCTTCGGCAGCGCCCATATCCACACGCCGAGCGGCCGGCCCATCACGAGCAACGGCGCAGCAATCAGCATCATCGATTCATGCTGCACCATATGTGCAGAGAAGAGCGCCGTGCCAAGCGGATCGAGCGGCGAGAAAAGCGCGAGCGCCAGCCCGAGCCAGCCGCCGGCAAACGCGGCGAGATGGGTCGCGCGAACCCGCGCGCTGCGTGCGTGCGGCGAGCCGCGGCTGCGCAGACGCACATAGCCGACCCCATACGCGACGAGGCTTGCCATCATCAGCGCAAGCACCCAAGGCGCGGCCGTCCAGCCGAACGAGGGTACAACCGGGTCCGAGGCGGACAGCACGTGCGCAATGGCGACGCCAGGCGTAAGCAACGCAACCCATGTCAGCGCAATAGCGAACCTGACACGCGTGCGCGTTGCCTTCAACGACAGGGCGAGAGCAACCATTGCGGGAACCACATCATCAGTTGGATCAGCGCCGACAGCGCGGCGGCCAGCATCGCCATCTGCGCAAAGAAAGCAGCGCTGGCCCCGTCGGCATCGCGTGCGCGCGACATGAGACGCCAGCGCGTGTAGGCAAGCACTGTCGCCGCCACGGAAAACAGAAATGCGACCGCGCTGACGACATCGAGCGCCAGCGTGCTGCGCTGCGCACACGCCACCTGCACGAGCGCATAGTTGAGGCTCTGCGCACCGAGCACGACAAACGGCGCGACGATCAGACCGAGCCACGAGGCAAACGAAGTCCGCATCATGGCGACATCCGTGGCGCGAAATAGATCACCAGATAAATCGGCAGCCAGCTCAACACGACGAAGTACCAGTAGACCGCGTTCTCGCTCGTGTCGACCAGCCGCTTCCCCTCGTATGGCCCGAGGTACAGCAGCGCGGCAAGGACGGCGGTATCGACGGTATCGGTGATTAGATGGGTCGTATGAAGGCCAAGCAGCAGCCAGACAATCGATCCATACGCATTCGCGTGCCACATCACGTTGAGCGCGGCGAACTCGAAGCCGCGCAACACCAGAAACATCAGCGCGAACGCGAGGCAAATGACGAGCCACAGGCGCGCGCCTTTCCGGTTGCCGTTGTTCGCGGCTCGCCGCGCGAGTTCATTGGGCAGCATGCTCGCGATCAGTACAGCCGTGTTCAGCGAGCCCCACAGCAGCGCCGGCGGCGGCGCGTGCATCGGCCATACCGCGTTGACGGCTCGCAGATAGAAGTACATCGCGATGGCGAGCGCGAAGGCCGTGCCTTCGATCAGCATCAGCCCCATGGTCGCCCACCACATCAGGCTGCGTGACCCGAAGCCGAAGCTGGGCAGGCCACGCACATCGAGCGTCGACGGTTGCGCGGGTGGCATCGCCACTTTCTTTGCGCCGTCGTGCGGCGCGTCGTCGGGCCAGCGTTCCAGTGCGCGCGCAATCGCATTGTTGCGCCGCGTCGGCCAGAACCAGATGATCATCGCGATCGCGACGGGCACAGTGCCCCACCACACCGCCGACGGCGTATAGATCGAGCCGATGAAGAAGACCGTCGTCGCGACCGCGCTAAGGAACGGCCAGATCGACGGCGTTGGGAACAGCGGACGCGTGTCGGGCTGCGCGTCGAGCGCGGTCGTCGTCAGCACTTCGCGCGCGGTCGCGGTCAGTCCCGACACCCAGCGAGGCTCGCGAGGCGCCTCCCAAAGCGGCTCCTGCGCATGGACGACGGGCAGCGCGTCGAAGTTGTGAGGCGGCGGCGGGCTCGGCACGCTCCACTCGAGCGAGCCGCCGCCCCACGGATCGGCGCCCGCCCGTGATCCGTGCCTGCTGCTATGCACTACGTTGAAGATGAACAGCAGCATGCCCGCAGCCATCATGTACGCGCCTATGGTCGAGCCAAGGTTCATCGTGTCCCAGCCCATGCCGTGCGGCCAGGTCCACACGCGGCGCGGCATCCCGTGCAGACCGAGCAGATGCATCGGAAAGAACGTCACGTTGAAGCCGATAAAGAAAAGCCAGAAGTGCCATCGGCCAAGCCGCTCGTCCAGCATCCGGCCCATCACTTTCGGAAACCAGTAGTAGATCGCGCCAAACAGCGGAAACACAGCGCCGCCGATCAGCACGTAATGCAGGTGCGCGACGACGAAGTACGTGTCGTGCACCTGCAGATCGAGCGACACCGATCCGAGCATCACACCCGTCAAACCGCCTAGCACGAGATTGAAGAAAAACGCCAGCACGAAGTACAGCGGCGCTTTCATGTTCAGCCGGCCCGTCAGCAGCGTCGCGAGCCAGCAGTAGATCTGCACGCCGGACGGAATCGCGATCATGACGCTCGCCGCCGTAAAGAAGCTCTTGCCGAGCGCGGGCACCGATGTCGCGAACATGTGGTGAACCCAGAGCCCGAAAGCAAGGAAGGCTGTGGCGATCAACGAGAGCACCATCGCCGGATAGCCGAACACCGGACGGCGCGAGAACGTCGCGACAATCGCCGACATGAAGCCGAGCGCCGGGATGAAGATCAGGTAAACCTCCGGGTGCCCGAAGAACCAGAACAGATGCTGCCATAGCAACACGTCGCCGCCGAGCGCCGGGTTGTAGAACTGCGTGCCGACCAGGCGGTCGAGGATCAACGCAGTGCTCGCCAGCATCACGGCGGGCATCGCGAACAGCACCATGAACTGCGTCACCAGCGTCGCCCATACGAATAGTGGCATGCGGTTGAGCGACATGCCGGGCGCGCGCATCTTGAGGATCGTCGCAATCAGCACCACGGCTTCGAGCAGCCCGGAAATCTCCGTGAATGTGATCATCTGCGCCCAGATGTCTGTGCCTTTGCCCGTCGAATAGTCGGGGCCAGCGAGCGGCACGTAGCTGAACCAGCCCGCGCGCGGCCCGGCGCCCAGGACCAGCGCGACGTACAACGTCAGGCCGCCGAACAGAAACACCCAATAGGCGTACGCATTGACGCGCGGAAACGCGATGCTGCGCGCGCCGACCATCAGCGGCACGAGCCACGCTGCAACCGCCTGCATGACGGGTACGGCGAACAGAAACATCATCGTCGAGCCGTGCACCGTGAAGAGCTGGTCATAGAGGTCCGGTCCGAACAGCCGGCTGTCCGGGCGAGCGAGCTGGGTGCGCATGGCGAGCGCTAGCAAACCTGCCAGCAGAAAGAACACGAACGTTGTGACGATGAAGCGGCGCGCGATGGTCTTGTGATTGACGGCCGACAGCATGCCGATAAAGCCGCCCGGGTCGCGCCATGTTTGCGCGAGCGCATCTCTTACATGCTGCGGCGCGTCCGGCCCGTCTTTCAGGTCGAGGTTTACATCAGTCACGATTCGCGGTTCGGCCGTGCTCATTGCAACGTCCCCAGCCATGCGACGACGGCCCGCAGATCGTCGCCGGCTAGCGGCACTGCCGGCATCGTCGTGCCTGGTTTGATTGCCTGTGGATCGCGAATCCATTGGAGCAGATCGGCGGGCGTGTTGGCGAGCGTGCCTGCTGCGATCGTCTGACGGCTCATCAGATGCGTCAGGTCCGGGCCGAGCGTGCCTTGCGCGGAAAAACCGCGCACCGTATGACATCCGGCGCAACTCGACTGTTCGAAGATCAACCGTCCGCGTTGTGCGAGTGCGTCGGATGGACCTGAAGCGGATGCAAGCTGCTGGACGCGCCACGCCGAGTATTGCTCGGGCGATTGCGCAACGACAAGCATCCCCATGAGCGCATGCTCCGCACCGCAAAACTCGGCGCACTGACCGCGGTATATGCCGGGCTTGTCGGCGCGAAATTCGATCGTCGTCTGGATGCCCGGCAGCATGTCCTTCTTGCCGTGCAGATTCGGCACCCAGAACGTGTGGATCACATCGCCTGCCTTCAGCGCGACGATGACGGGCCGACCGACGGGCACGTGCAACTCGTTGGCAGTCGCGAAACCGGGCTGGTCCGCTTCCGGCGGATAAACAGCCTGCCACCACCATTGCTGCCCCGTCACTTCGATATGCACCGCGTTCTCGACGGGCAGCTTCGAGAGCGCGCGATCCGTCATCACGTCGGCGATCACCAGACCGACGAGCAGCACGACCGATGCAGCCGTCGCCGCGATGACCGCGTTGCGCGTGCGCGTCGAAGTTCGCTCGTCGGGCTGAGGAGTGGACGGCGACGAGCCGGCGCTACGACGGTTGCGCATGAGCGCCACGAGCGTTGCAAGAAGCACGGCTGCGAAAACGGTTCCGCAGATGACCAGCGTCACATTCCACAGCCGCAGGATATGCGCCGCCTGCACGCCTGCCGGCTCGAGCGCGCTCAGTTGCGGCGCGGCGGCGACATCGAGTACGACCAGCGCCGAAAACACCAGCACGCACGCACGCAGCGCCACGTACGCGCGCGAGTGAACTCGACGAACACGGCTGTCGGCGGTCATTCGGTCTGGTCAACTCGAAGGGGACACCGTTGCGCAGCATACGGTATGCCAGTCAGTCACGGCGCCAGGGAACGGACTGACACCCCAGGCTCATCCCGCTGAAAAGAAGTGCGAGAGTCGGTTAGCCAGTTCGTGGGGCGCCTCTTCCGCCATGTGATGACCGCTTTCGATCGGGCCACCCTCCAGCAGGGTCGTCCATGGTTTCCAGATGGCAAGCACATCACCGTATAGATCTTCGAGATCGTCCTTCGTCGACCACAGGCACAAAGTCGGACATTGAACACGGCGGCCAGCGTGCCGGTCTTCCTCGTCATGCCGTCTATCGACCGTCAGCCCCGCGCGGTAGTCTTCGATCATCCCGTGAACCGTCGACGCGTCCGTGACCGCCTGTCGGAAATCCTCGAACTCCTCCACGCCCATGACGTCCGGCGAGCCGCCATACCAGGCAAGGGGGTCGACAAGGATTGCGCGCTCGGGCTTTTCTGGCTGCGCAAAGAAAAACCAGTGATACCAGCGGCCCGCGAACCGCTCGTCGCACCGAAGAAGATGCTCGAGAATCGGGATGCTATCGAGGACCGCAAGACGTGTGATCGCAGCGGGATGGTCGAGCGCGGCGCGCAATGCGACATAGCTTCCGCGGTCATGTCCTGCAACAGAGAATTTCTCATGGCCGAGATGCCGCATCAGTTCGATGCAATCCATTGCCTTCGCACGTTTGGACGAACCGGCATGATTCGGCATGTCGACCGGTTTTGACGATTTTCCAAAACCACGCAAGTCTGGACAGACTACGAAAAAGTGCTCAGCCAGAATTGGCGCGACGCGCGACCAGGTCGCATGCGTGCGCGGGTGTCCGTGCAATAGCAGCACGGGTGGCCCCTTGCCGCCAGTTCGCACGCGCAGACACGCTCCGCTTACGGTAACAAATTGCTCAAGAAAGCCTGCGAACATTCATGATCTCCGGGTCGACGTGCCGCCCCCTACTCCTCGCGTCCAACCGGACCGTGCGAATGCATCGACGGATCGCGCGAGACATCAGTTGCCAGGCAACCCGCGATCTCACTTGGGGCGCGGCGTGGCGATATTTTCATCAGGACGATGCAGGCGACCCTCGCGGATTTCCTTGACAGCCGTCGCAACAGAGCGCGCCGCGTTCGCTACCTCTTCCTGCATGTCGTGGTCGTCGTCGAGTATCTGATGGCTCGTCGCATACGGCTCGTAGTAGCCAATAAAGCGATCAGTCGCGCCTTTGCGCCAGATTCAACGAATCCCATCCAATCCAGCCAGTCACATAGCGCACGACGCGAGCCTTCGGTTCCCGCCACATCACCTGCACGGCGACGCCGTATGCGCGGCCTGCGAGATGTTTCGGAACGTCGCCGGCAAGTTTGGCAAGCCGGAAGCTTTTCGACATTTCTCCCGGACATGTATAGTCGTTGCGCGACGAACATTGTTGTCTAACACCTTCGACGGCGTTGCCGGATCACGCTGCGTCGCCTGCGCAAGCCCGATCTTCACGGCCGCCGCGCGCCATTCAACTGGCAGTCGTAGCACGGGTTCGCGAACCCAACGCCCTCGCCGTGATCGGTGCCTTGCGACCGTCGGTATGAGCGTCCCATGCGACCTGCTCAAGCCGTTCAAGCGCAGCGTCCTCCGCTCAGAATGCTGGATCGTAACAACGGCTCATGAAGCGGACGCGAAATTCGCTTCGCGGCATGTTGTCTGTGATCTGCCCTTTACGGACGGATGGCCTCTTGCTGGAGAGCTGGGCCGACTCACCATCACTTTTTGTCGTGTCAATGATCCTCCGACGGAAAAGCGACCTCTCCACGCGGGCGCGACAACCTCCGCACGCCTAAAGAATCGATACAAGCCGCGAGCAATGGCTATGCCAGAGCCCGGCCCGTCCCTTTTGCCCAACAGGGCACCACTTGTCCGCTATCAATGCAGCTGCAGGGACACGAAGTGCTTTTTTCGACCATGAGTAATTGCGTTCAGGCAATGCGCCCGACGGGTGGTATTGGCGTGGTGGGCGTGTTCGATGCGGGAGGCCCAAATCCGGAAGACGAACTTCGGTCGACTCGCGTTCGATTTTGGTCAGTTGTGAATGAAAAGCAACACGTCGCGAAAGGCCAGGCGAACTGAGGACATATATCCGCGAATTGCGGCACGCAACCTGCTGTCAACGATAACGGGCCGACGTTCGAGCCCTTCCGGTGCGACGAATGGCGGTAACCATGAAAACATACGAAAACGGGCAGGCCGAACCGGAGCTTGTTGTCGAAGATGAGGCGGAGCGCTCATGGATGAAGCGCCTCGGTCCCGGATTGATTACCGGCGCGGCGGACGATGACCCGAGCGGAATCGCAACTTACACCCAGGCGGGCGCGCAATTTGGATTCGGTCTGCTCTGGACAATGCTACTCACCTACCCGCTCATGGTCGCGATCCAGTCCGTCAGCGCACGGCTGGGGCGTGTGACTGGTCGGGGACTCGCGACAAACCTCCGCCGTCACTATCCCGCGCCCATCCTCTATGCCGCCGTAATGGTGCTGCTCGTCGCAAATACGATCAATATCGCCGCCGATCTTGCAGCCATGGGTGCTGCTGCGAAGCTCGTACTCGGTGGACCTGTCCAGCTTTACGTCGTGCTACTGGGCACCGCCTCTCTCCTGTTGCAGGTCTTCGTGACCTACGAGCGCTACGCGCGCTTCCTGAAGTGGCTGACACTTGCACTGTTCGCGTACGTGGCCATGGCGTTTGTGATCCCGGTCGACTGGAAGGCGGTAGGACTGAGTATCGTCAAGCCACCGGTCAGCTTCTCAGGCGACTATCTGACGACAGTTGTCGCGGTGCTGGGTACGACAATCAGCCCGTATCTGTTCTTCTGGCAGGCCTCTCAGGAAGTCGAGGAGATCCGTTCACATCCTGCCCAGCAACCGCTATTACGCGCGCCGCTGCAGGCGAGCATCCAGCTCAAGCGGATCGACATCGATACGTGGGTGGGTATGGCTCTGTCGAATGCCGTCGCGTTCTTCATCATGCTATCCGCTGCTGCGACACTGCATGCCCACCATGTCGAGGTGAAAACGACAGCCGACGCGGCCAGCGCGCTTAAACCGATCGCCGGAGAAATGGCGTTTGCCCTCTTCAGTCTTGGAATTGTCGGAACAGGGCTACTCGCCTTGCCTGTCCTCGCAGGGTCGGCAGCCTATGCGGCGGCAGGCGCGATGAAATGGCGTAATAGTCTTGCCTTGCAGGTCAACCTGGCGAAACAGTTCTACGCAGTCGTTGCAGTCGCAATTCTCGGTGGCGTTGCGCTCACATTCGCGCATCTCGATCCCATCAAGGCGTTGTATTGGAGCGCCGTCGTCAACGGGATTGCGGCTGTGCCGATCATGGCGCTCGTGATGCTGATGGCAGGCAGCCGGGACGTAATGGGAAAGTTTGCCCTGAAGGGTGCGTTGCTGTGGATTGGATGGCTGGCAACGGGCGTAATGGGCCTGGCGGCGATCGGCATGTTCTGGCCGACCTGAGGCAAAGGGCAGAGCCATGATGGCGGCACAATGAAGGTCAGCCGAAGACGTAGCGCCTCCTCGACCCCTCGCGCGATCTACTATGCGCTCGCGCCCAACATCGCGGTGGCTGCCTGCAAATACGTGGTCGCGGTGCTGACAAATTCGGGAGCATCTCTGGCTGAAGCGATTCATTCAAGTGCCGGCTGCCTCAACCAGCTCATCATACTTTACGGCCACCGCCGCGCGCGCACAAAGCCGGATGAACAACATCCGTTTGGCTTTGGCCGCGAACAATACATCTACGGCATGCTTGTCGCGATGCAGCTTTTTGTTGCTGGCGGCCTTGCTTCTGTCGCCGTCGGAATCGTTCGCGCGCTTCGTTCGTCGCCACTCGACAGTCCATATCTCGCAGTCGGGGTCTGTCCGCGAAGCGATGGACAAATGGCTAAAGACGCGGCCCGAAATCCTGCAAGCGGTGAGCCTCGTGGTGCTGAAGTGGGCGGACGATCTCGTGATCGCCGTGCAGGCAGAGCTCGAGGTCGAAGGCAGCGCCAGTGACCTCGTTCGCACGATTGACCGCATCGAGAACGAACTGAAGTCGCAGTTTCCAGCCGCCCGATGGATCTACTTTGAACCGGAGCTTCGCGAACACGGGCGCAATCCGCTTTAAAGTCGATAAACGCCGAACTGAAGAGGGACGTCGGATAACCGCCTCGTATTTCGCCAGCAACTGTGTGCGTTGATAGTTTCGTCACGACTGGCTTGACCCGGCCGGTCTCCAGTTGTCGATCATTTCTGCTGCATCAGCCCTATCGCGCTGAATTAATCGCTCGCTAAGGACAAGGACAAACCCATCGAGGTCTCCGGTTCCGTGATTCGCGACAAAAGCAGACAATGTTTCTCCGATCGCCTGCATCAAGGAGGATCGAGTAAGGGTACTCGCAATCACCGACGACCCACGGGCTAATTCGAGAGTGTATCTGGTCTCAATCAGAGAGCGGGTGGCTTTGAGCCGACTGCTTTTCGCCACTCGCGTGTTTGCGCTTCTCTCAATCATTTCGTTTTTCGCCAACTACCAAGTGGACGCAAAATACCAGTTGATCACGCGAATCTCCTCGTCCGCCCCAAAAAAATCGGCCGACGCGCAGCATCGGCCTTAAAGTGCCGAATTACGAGGGCACAGCCTTCGGCGACGCAAACGATGTCATGTTCTTTCTCGCGCCTCACCCGGAGTTTTCCCTCCCCTGCGAAAGTCAGGTCGCCGCCAATTAAATAATGCAATGCTGATGAATGTTACTAGATGATCTCCGGAAGCGGGAGACAAACTTCCTGTCGCTATCCGCCCGATAATTTGCCAGTCGCATTCGGACCGGCGGCAGCGCAATGCATCAAGGACGCGGAAACAGATGACTGACCTTCTCCTCCTATAAAGCCAAGGCCCCGAAAAATTCGTCCCCAGTCAAGATACGCCTCTGCCCGATCCGCCGCCGCAATAAAGCGAACAAAACATTCAAAGCACCGTTAAACAAAGGCAATAAGACAGTACTTTGAGACGCATTTTCATAATCGTTCACAAAGGAGTGCAGTAATCATCACTTTCCGTCCGATCCTTTGTAAAACTGAACCACTATCGGAATCTCCAGCAGTGGGTTAGTTTTTTGCAACGCCTGCTCGAGCGGTTAACTCTTGCGTCAATCTTTCATTTGCGGCATGACGTCACGCTGGTTATTGCAATGCGAAGCAACGCTAACGGCAACGGGCTGTGCGCTTGGCGCGGGCCGTCACCTGGAGCGTAACTGCGGCGACCGACCTGAAGCAGGATGTCGTGAGTGAAACGTTTATGGCGTACCTGATGGGCCCGGCAGTGATGTTGATGGTCGGCGTGGTGCTATGGCTTGCCCCCTCCACCACCCGAACGCATGCGAAGGAAGATCAAGCCGATAACTTGGTACCCATTACGTCGACCTGATGCATCATCGGCATTGAGGGTTCAACCGGCGGACGGCAACGAGAGACCAGTCCGCTACCCACGTCAATTCGACGGCGGCGCTTCAGATGGATCGACATGTCAGTGCATGCGTGAAAGGGCACGAAGCAGGGAATCCCCCTCCTGTGTCACGCGAGGCAGCACGCCCCCTCCCGCCAACTGCTCCATTGCGACCAGCTGACGTTCGAGTAACGCGTCGAGTTCCGTCCGGTCGGCAATCTGGTCGGCGGAGTCCTTGACCAACATCAGGGTCGCAAATTCGTGAGCGCTAAGCATGCCTGCCTCCTGATAGATCGACTAGGTGCGAGAGGGATCGCGCCGGTTAAGGCGTTCGCTTTTGGGGACGTATGGCCGGTGGCGCGTCTGGCTGCGATATGCGGTGGGAGTTGATAGTAAAAGGAAGGTCCGGGACGCGGCAATTCGGGTCGTCCCGCATAGTGGACATTCAGGCAGTTGCGCCTCGACAGATAGGGCGCCGACTATGCACATGTACCCGCTTGCGAACCCCAACTGCAGCAATCGGAAGAACCGGGCCCGAATCGATTCCAACTGTCGGCGAACTCACGGGCGAAATGAAAGCGTTCATGCTTCGTTGAGTTGCGTTAGCTTGAACTTGCTATTCCGAAGGTCTTCCGCACTTGCCGTATCGGACATCTTCGGGGCAAAACCTGCCGCTCAAACGGTGCAAGCGTGCTTTAGCATGATGGCGGATGCGTCACACTGTACGGCCAGATCTCCACTCTATCGATAACGCGCCTGCGCTTGCAGTTCCGACGGACGAATGTGCAATGACTCCTTTCCCCGAATTACCTCATCTCGCCGTCCCCGAATTGCACGTTTTCGAGCAGGGGGAGGCTGGCATTGGGGCAACACCGTTCCGCGTGTCAGGGGATCTGGCTTCAAACTAATCGCCTTTAGCAAGAGAGCTTTCCTGGCCGAAGACGCCGCCCGCACCGACGGGAATCAGGCGCTGGCCGGCCTGCCAGACAACCATCCACCACGACCACGCCTGTATCCAAATCTCCCCGGAGATAGAAACAGGTCCCGGGCGCGCCCAACGCCACTTCGTAGGGGTACTATGAAGTGCCAGCCGGGCCGCACTCTTGCACTCCCTCTTTTTCGCTCACCAGCGATGCAGAAACGACGCCTCGCGCCGCAGCGATCCATTCGCTATCACGCGATCCATACAGCGTCACGGGTTGACCCACCACGGAGTGTTACTGTCACTTGCCTACCACCGCGACCGCTCGGATATTATCCTCGTCTACCAGTCCAAATTCCTCCACAACTCGGCCGAATCTTTGGCATACAGCCGCGAAATCGTCCCGTTCATCCTGCGAGAACTGAGAGAATGCGTGGATTATCATTGCGTTACCTCCTTCGTTGATCCAATGCCGGACAGCCGGGGTCACAATCGTCCTATCGGACGTTGTGGCCCGTGAGATTTCGTGGGCACGCTTCCACGGCTGGGCAAAAGAGAAAGCCCGGACGCGTCTGGGATCAGGTGTCGCGCACCGTGTTGCGAAGCAGGTCGTAAGCAGCGTCTTCGCCGCCGCAAGCCCTTCGATATGTGAGCTCATCTCTGCGCGTTCCAAAGGATCATCGATAGTTGTCGCCCGCTGTTTCGCAAGTGACAAACGCTCCTGCAGGCCTCGCACAACAGACCTAATGCGTTCTCAGTCTGCTCTCGCTGCACATCTTCGAGCGCCAGAGCGGAAAAGGCGTGACCGGTGCGACACCGGAATCGAGGTGGCGCATCTTCACCGATTCGCCAAACGACCCACCGCATTCCGGGCAGGTAAGGGGCTGCGCGTACCGATCGCTGCGATGTGGCGAATGTTCGACGGCTTGGTTTTCGCTCCCACCGGCTCATCCAATCGTTTCACGACGACTGCAGCGAGTTCCGCCACGCTGGCAACGATGTCAGCCCTAACCGCGCGGAGTGCATTTTCGGGCATCCCGGGTGCAGCCGATTCCGCTGGATCTTGTATGGCAACGAATCCGCCGCATGCATTGACTGCCTTTAGGCCCGCCGCACCGCCGTCGAGATGGCCAGTAAGGACAGTTCCGATAACGCGATGCCCGTAATTGATCGCAGCGGATCGAAACAAAGGGTCAGCCGCCGGGCGGGCGAAATTTTCTTTCGGCCCTGTGGTGCACGGCGTGTTGAACTCGCATAGCACAAGCTTTTTGCAGCAAATGTGGCAGGGTGCTGGCCTACGTGCCGACATGCATCACGACGAAAACCGATGCGGGCAAATCGGCTGGCCACGCAGATATCAGGTTTTGAGTGCGGACGGATCTCCGCTCGACGCCGCCACCACAATGATGTCATAACTCTTCACGGCATCTCTGCCAGATTTTCCATAACCGCACTCCGGGAAGGTGTGCCGCGTGTCTCTGACGGCGCATGACGTATGCGTGGGACTCGGCGCTGCGCCGGGTAACTCATAGCCCACGGTGCCGATCTTGGCTAACGGCAGCGAGGCAGCGTCAGACACGTGGGCGCCAACGCGAAGTGCCCTCTCGCGTCATTGAAACGATGCCCTTACCGACCCGGGTCTAGTTGCGGTATCAATGCAATAGCCAGGCAGCCATCTCGTTGTGATGTGCTGACAATACGTGGCCGAGCAACAGCGGGAATACCGGATGCTCGGTTACTGGCGTGCTTATGTCAGTCTTTGGAGACTTCCATGTCCACGCCAAAGGGGTCAATGTCGCCCGGTATCACGACGATGATCCGGCTTGACCACTCACACGTCATCCTGGCTTTCCATCGCTATCGCGCTGAAACTGCCTTGTGGCGTAAGCGGGCTATCGTTAATTCGATATGCAAGGCGCTTGAGATCCACGCGCAGCTCGAGGAAGAAATTTTTTATCCCGCTCTCGCTCGCGCCGAGCCGGGCAACGACGTACTGAAGAAAAGTCTTCCGGAGCATGAGCAAATGCGTGACGTCATCGCCAGGTTACGCGGCATGGGTCCCGAGAACGTGGAGTACGACGCGCTTTTCATGGAGCTGATACGCGACACGATGCACCATGTCGCTGATGAGGAGACCGTGTTGCTTCCGGCTGCCGAGCGATCCCTGAAAAGTGAGCTGCGTGTGCTTGGGGCCGAAATGACACGCCGACGTCTCGAACTGCTTCGGGAGCATCCGACGGAGATAGCGCTTGATACTGCGGGTACTTTCCCCGTCGCGACGTTGGTGCTCACCACCGTCGTGGCTCGTGCCGTCCTGCGCTTGCTCAAGGGCCGTCATCCCCTGTTATCCCGCCGTTCGCGCTGACTGGCGGGAGTTCGTGTCGCCATCCACATGTGCCCCGGCAGCCCCCGTCCCCCTTACGGAGAAAAAGCATGAGAATGAAGCATATTTTGATCATCACCGGTGTTGTCGCCGGATCTGTCATGTGCCCTGCCGGTGCGCAAACGCAGGCTGCCTCCACGACGGCGGCTAACCCGTTAGCTCAGGTCGATAAGGACTTCGTGCAAGCGGCATCAATGTCCTCGTCGACCGAAATCGACGCCGCGAAACTTGCGCAGAAGAACTCAGAGGACAAGGACGTTAAGTCTTTCGCGCACCATATGATGGCCGATCACACCAAGTTGACCGTGCAACTGAAAATGGCGGCGCCAAAGGATGTTACTGTGCCAAAGGACAACTCCGACACGGCGGTCCTTGATTCGCTCAAGGGACTGAAGGGGAAGGAATTCGATCAGGCGTATATCCAGAAGGTGGGACTTGAGGGACACAAGCAGGCCATCTCTGCGTTTCAGAAGGAGATAACGAACGGACAGGACGCCAAGCTCAAGAAGGCAGCTCAGGACGCGATGCCAACCATCCAGGAACACTACCAACACGCGCAGTCGCTGGCGACACAGAAGGGTGTCGCCGCGCAATAGGTCTGGCGCCAGACATCCGTGCGCCCTTCAATAATGTTGCGGGGGCGTTGGCCGTAAGGAGAACGCTTCGCCCCGTTCCCAACTTTACTTTTTGGGTGATCCATCTTGTCCCGCGCCGAGATCGGCGCCCGTGACCGGGTCGCTTTCAACAACAGAGGCCGTACGCAATGCCATCGCGGTCAACACTTCGACTTGTTCAGGCCAGACCTGCACGCTGGCGAGACCGTCCCCACCGTCGACGGCTGGTTCGATCTTCTCAACAAACTCCTAGTGCGGGCCCTGGTTCCACGGACCCCGCGGCGCGTCATCGCCATCCGACATGTTGTAGTAGACGCTGGTGTATTCCGGTACGCCCGTCAATTTCCCTTGCGGAAAATTAGCTGGATCTAAGGTTTCAGTACAACCTTGATGCAACCGTCCTCCTTATCGCGAAATGTCTTGTACATAGCGGGCCCTTCTTCTAGCGACACCGTATGCGTGATCACGAATGAAGGATCGATCTGGCCTTCCTGAATCCGATGCAGCAGGTCGTCTGTCCATCGGTTGACATGGGTTTGCCCCATCTTCCACGTGAGTCCCTTGTTCATCGACGCCCCGAACAGAATCTTGTCGATCAGTCCGCCGTAGACGCCAGGCACCGACAGGATTCCCGCCGGACGGCACACATAGATCATTTCGCGCAGCACATGCGGACGGTCGGTCTCTAACATCACGGCCTGTTTGACGCGGTCATAAACGGCATCGAAAGAGCGCGTCGCATGGGACTCCATGCCCACCGCGTCGATACATTTCTCCGGCCCCTTTCCGTTAGTCAATTCCTTGAGCCGTTCAAGCACGCTTTGCTCTTCGAAATTGATGATGATCGCGCCACTGTCCCGTGCCATCGCCAGCCGCTCCCGCACCCGGTCAATCACGACAACCTGCTTCGCACCGAGCAGGATTGCACTGCGGATCGCCATTTGCCCTACGGGACCCGCACCCCAGATCGCGACCGTATCGTCAGGCTGGATATCGCAGTTCACGGCGGCCTGCCAACCGGTCGGAAAGATGTCACCGAGGAAAAGAACCTGCTCGTCGGTCAGTCCGTCGGGGATCTTGACGTGGGTCGTATCGGCCATGGGCACGCGCACGTATTCGGCCTGTCCACCTGCATAACCGCCTGTGAGATGCGAATAGCCGAACAGCCCCGCCGTCGTGTGGCCAAACACCTTGTCAGCTTTCGCTGCGTTGCGGTTGCTACCCTCGCAGACAGAGAAATTGCCACGCTCGCACTGCTCGCACTCGCCGCAGAAAATGGTGAACGGCACGACGACCCGATCGCCGACCTTCAGCTTGTGATTGTCTTTCCCGACGTCGACGACCTCGCCCATGAACTCGTGGCCCATGATGTCGCCACTCTCCATGGTGGGCATGAATCCATCGAAGAGATGCAGGTCGGAGCCGCAAATCGCGCAGGTCGATACCTTGATAATGGCGTCACGACCTTGCTCGATGATGGGATCGGGAACCGTGTCGCAACGAATGTCATGCTTGCCGTGCCAGCGCAATGCTCTCATGTGCATCTCCTACGGTATAAAGCAACCCGCCCCGCGGGGCGGCAATTCGACTTGTCCGCGCTGATCAGCCGGGAATCACTACTTTCCCATTGCCTCCGCTGCCACCTTCTCTACTGCCAGCAAGGAAAGAGCTTCGTCAGTCGCCTTCTCTTCCTGCAGCGTTTCGGCCAGAAGCTTCACTGCCTCCGTTTCGCCCAGCTGATTGCCCAGGGCGATCAGCGAGCCGTATGACGCGATTTCGTAGTGCTCGGCCTTTTGGGCTGCCGCAATGAGCGCGGTATCGAGGACGGGCCCCTTTTCAATTTCGTCAATCTCCTCCTGGCCCTCCTCGACAAGGCCTTCCATGGCGGCACACTTGATGCGCTTGAGCTTGATACCGCTCGTTTCGACGATCTGGTCGATTCTTTGAACCTGTCCCTGCGTTTCTACAAGGTGCTTTTCGAAGGCCGCCCGCAGGGCAGGATTCGTTGACGCGCGCGCCATCTTCGGGAGCGACTTTGTCATCTGTTTTTCGGCGCTATAGATATCTGATAGCGAATGAATGAACAGATCGTTGAGGGTCTTCGTAGGCATGATTGCTCCTTGGGTCTTGAAGCTGCGCCGGGGGTGGTGCAGCGTCTTTCATTGCGCATGACGTATGCCCGAAGACGTGGCGCGCCGAACTGGCGTATCCCGTTGATGGCGACTTCGATCGATCGCGACGCCGCCGGGACCAATGACCGGCATGCGGCCGCGCAGCACACTCGCAGGGGCAGGCTAAGCGCCACCGTGTTGTGGAACATTGAGCACGGCGGATGAGGGGCGCTGCAGGTCGGTGCTCAGTGCCCCTCCATTCGGGGACGGCAAAAGTACGCGAACCGGGTTGCGAGCCGAAGTGTCCGACGAGCACGGCCAGACCTTTCCCGCCGGGACTACCCGGCGAGCAGCCGTATGAGCTCGTCGGCTTCCACAGGCTTGGTGAGATGGTGGTCGAACCCGGCCTCCGCCGAGCGGATACGATCCGCCGGCGAACCATATCCGGTGACCGCGATGAGCGTCATACCCTCACTCGCTCCTGACTCGCGCAATTGCCGCGCAACCTCGTATCCGTCCATGTCGGGCAGTCCAATGTCGAGCAGGATAATATCCGGCCTGTAGGTTGTCACGGCGGCCATTCCGGAAGCACCGTCGGCACGTGTCTCGACCTCGTGTCCCTGCATGGTCAGAAGTATCGCCAGCGCTTCTGCTGCATCGACGTTGTCGTCGACAATGAGGATTCGCTTCGGGAGGTCGGCTCCCGAGGGTGCGGACTCCACCAGGATGTCTTTCGCTGCTTTTGGCGCTGCATCCAGTGGCAGGTCAATGATGAACTCGCTGCCGGTCACGCCGTCGCTGATGGCTCTCACCGAGCCGCCATGCAACTCGACGAGACGTTTAACCACCGATAGTCCCACGCCGAGCCCATTGTTGCGCCGCCCGCCGGAGGCGGGGCCCTGAACGAACATCTCGAAAAGAGTCCCCAGCATCGCGGGCGCAATCCGTCGCCCATTGTCCTTGATGCTCAGCAGCAGCCGATGCGCCGTTGTCGTCGCGCTCAGTCTGATCGACCCGCCGAACGCAGTGAACTTCGCTGCGTTGATGACGATATTCTCGATGACCTGCGACAGGCGGGTCGCATCCACATATAAAAGGACGGGTTCTGCCGGCAACGAAACAGACAGGCTATGGCGCCGTTCGTCGACGATTGGCTGGCAAACCTCGATCGCGCTCTGCACCACCGTTTTGAGCAAGACCGTCTGGCGGTTGAGCTCGATATTGCCGGTTGTGATTCGCGTGAGATCGAGCATGTCATTCACCAGAAGCATTAACGCCCTTCCCTGACGCTCAATGACTCCCGTGGCCCAGCTCTTCCGCGCATCGTCGCTGGCTGCCGATCTCAGCAGAGTCGTCGCCGATACAAGTGCCGCGAGCGGGTTGCGCAGCTCATGTCCAAGCACGGCGAGAAATTCGTTCTTGCGGTGGTCGGCCTGTGCCAGTTGCTCCGCCCGCTCGCGCAGGTAGGCGTTGCTCATGCTGCGCTCGGTCAGGTCGCGCTCGGTGGACGCCACGCCGGTGACGTTGCCCACGTCATCCCGCAGTATCGACATCGTCAGCCAGATATCGATCACGCGCCCATCTTTGGCCACCCGTCGCGTTTCATACGAGTGCGACGCTTCGTTATGGAGCGCATGCTGGATGAAGTCGAGATGATCCTGTCTGGCGCCGGCTGGAAGCAGATCCGACACGGACATCGCAATGCTTCCGTTTCGCTGTACCCGTACATCGTGGTAGCGGCCTTGTTCCAGGCGAGAAAGTGGCCCGTGCGGTCGAATATCGTGACGGCATCGTTCGAATCCTGAACGACTGCCGCAAGGCGTCGGGCCCGCTCGTCGAGACGCTTGACATGAGTGATGTCAGTCCACGTGATGACGGCACCCACAGCTGGTCTGTTGCGGACGGTTGCGTACGGCGTAATCCGGCGGACATACCACTGGCCGGTAGCCGTTTCGATTTCGCGCTCCGCCTGTCCGGTCACACCAGAAAGCACCTGATCCACGTCGGGCATCAATGCGTCGCCCAGCGGTGCGCCAAGCACCTCTGCGATGGCGCGCCCGGTGTCGGGCGACGCGAGCCCAAACATGGCGCCCGCGCTAGGCGTAAATCGCTTGATCAGCCCTTGGCGGTCAAGTAGTAACGTGGCGATTTCCGTACTTGCCAGAAGATTCGTGACGTCCTCGGTGAGCACCTCCAGCTGCTCGACCTTCTGCTCGAAGTTGCCAGTTCACCTGGTTTAGCTGCTCGTTGACCGCCTGCAACTCTTCTTTTGATGTTTCAAGTTCCTCGTTCGCCGAACGCAACTCCTCGTTCATTGAGAGAATCTCTTCGTTCGACACCCTCAGTTCACTGTTGCTTTCTTCAAGATCCTCGATGGTGCTGCCCAACGCTGCCTGCGTCGTGCGCGGTTCGCTCTCAAGGTGCCACAGGTCCGAATCGACGCCCGTCGGAGCGGGTACAACGGGCCGGTCAATCATCGGCACCCGCGCGAAGATCACAAGCAGCGCCTGGCCTGAGTGCGCTGTGTCGAAAGGCTGTGTCACTGTGATCTTGATGGGCGCCGCGTCCCCGTTCGTCACAATTTCGCTGACAGGCGTAGCCGACCCGTTCTCCCCCGCGCGGCGCAGTGCAATCCGCAGCTTCAGCCGCAGGCTTTCGCGTGCCATGTCGAGAACGTTGCCCGTCGGCTCGCCCGCCGGCTGCCCCAGATACTCATCCGCGGCGCCGCTTACGTAAAGCACCTGGTGCGCCGGATTGACGAGTACGGACGCGGCGTGATGCTCGGCCAGCAGGGTCGCGTTGACGAGTTCCGCGTATCCCTTGTTTCTGGCGCCGACGCGGCTAGCTGGCTGAAATTCTTCACGACGTATTGGGCGGGCCGAAAAGCGGTACCCGGAAATCCCTGGCGTTGCGACGGGACTGCGCTGATAGATGCGCCAGGCCTTCGAAACCTCCTGGAACTGGATCGAATCGGGATCAGTGCTTTCCGAGCGCCCAAGAAACAGATACCGCTTCGGGTTCAGCGAGAAATGAAACAGCTCGAATACGCGCTGCTGCGCCTCCGGTTCGAGGTAGATCAGCAGATTGCGGCAACTGATCAGATCGACCCGCGAAAATGGCGGGTCGGCGATCAGGTTCTGCGGCGTGAAAAGAACCGCCTCGCGCAGTTCCTGCCGGACCTGATACCCATCGCCGTGCATATGGAAAAACCGCGCCAGGCGCCGCTCGCCAAGCGGCAATGCGACGCCTGGCGCGTAGACACCCGAGCGCGCCCGTGCCAGTGCGGCGCGATTGACGTCGGAAGCAAGGATCTTGAACTTCCGCGAGGCGTTCTGCTTCTCGATCTCCTCGGTCAGCAGAATCGCCATCGAATACGCTTCCTCACCTGTTGCGCAGCCCGGCACCCCCAGACCCGTAACGGCTGGTCTCCTTCCGGCTCGGCAAGAAGGCTGGCGAGGACGCGCTCCGAGAGCACCTGCCAGGCTTCGGGATCGCGGAAAAACTCGGTCACGCCAATCATCATGTCCAGGCTGAGCGCCTCCGCTTCGTCGACGTCATTTCTCAGGATGTCGCAATAGGCGTCGAGCGTACTGACGCGCTTGACCGTCATGCGACGCGCGATGGGCCGCTCCAGCGTGCCCCGCTTGTAGCCCCGGAATTCGGAGCCGGCCTGGGCCAGCGCTCGAAGCACAGGCTCGAGATCGGGCGAACGCCCGTGGGCGCCGGCTGCTGGAAATGTCACGCTTTTCGACCGGTCGATGTACTCGGTCAACGCGGCCGCCATTTTTTCGACGGGCAACACATAGTCGACCAGTCCCGTGGCGATGGCTTGGCTTGGCATCGTGCTGTGCTCGGCGGTCTCGGGATCCTGCGCCATCACCCCAGCTTCCCCCCTTACGCCACGCCGCATATTGGCGAAGGACGCGCAACCGCATCCCTCACCGCCGGTTGAGCGAGGTAGAGATGCGATCGTACCCCGATAGCACCTCTACTGTATCCGTGTCCGAGGCACGCCGCAGAAATCAATCAACCGCATCAGATTTTTTCAAGGGGCGGTGCGGCCCGAGACCGTGGAGCGAGGCGGGTCGCGCAGGACCGGGCGATTATCGGTTGACACTCCGGCAGCCTCCTCGAACGGTGGTTGATGCTTGAACCCCGCGTGCCCTGAGACGATGGCGATGATAGCGCCGACAATCAGCGCCGCAAACGAGAACCACGAAGCACGCGCTACGTTGCGCGCAGCGGTGTCTGCTGCCTGACGCGCGTCGGCTTGCGCCTGTGGACTGGACGCCGCAGCAGTCGCAGACGCGACCGCACCCTGGAGCTGTTGAGGCAGCGCGCCCGCCATCGTGCCAACTGTCCCCGGCCGGTCTGCGGTAGCAGCGACTGTCACGCCCGCCGACGCGACGCTTCCGGCTGCTCCCACAGCGGTGCCGAACAGGGAAGCTGCTCCATAGGCGACGAGGAGAATCATGACTGCCCACGCTAGCAGGCCGTGAAGCCATCCAAGAACGGGGGCGCAGCGACCGGCGAAATAAGCGCCGACAAACACTGCGATTACCGTCATCACGATCAGATATGCGCCGGAGCCGAATCCGTATCCTTCCAGCGGGTTGTAACGTGAAAGCGGTGCGAATGCTGACGTGCCGATCGCCGTGCCAAGCACGGTGAGAACGAGATACACGATCAGCGACAGAATGACGCCTGTGAATACGGAGCCCCATGACACGCGAGGTAGTCCGCTTTGGGTGATGAGCAGTTTCATGGCCGGGCCTTGATAGTTTGAACACCAAAGAGATTTGAACCCAAGATGACTTGTGTTCATAGACACTGGCGCAATGGATGTTCCACGACCACGGACTATCAGTTTCGCGACGAATGGTGTCGTAAACCCAGGGTGATCCTGCTTACGAGATGCGCGATTAATTCGCGCGGAAGTGCGCGGTGCAGACCAGGATGGCTCTCAACGATCGCGTTTAGTGAACCTTCAAACAGCACCTCGCGATCCTATCGAATGGGCTGCAGGTGCTCGGCACGCACCCGCCCATGAAGATGTCGGCGGATGCGTCGTATTTCGAGCGCGGAGAAGCGTGGGGTTTGTCGATGCAGCCGAAAAATGGAAGACGAAGCTCGGCGAACGTTATGGCTTGTGAGGCCGGTTCCGGCCCCGAATAGCAAACCGGCAGCGCAATTCTACGTCGCCAGTTGCTGCGGATGCCCTCGGGGCCTTCCCGATCCGCGAGCTTTGCCCTGGAACGCCCAATGCGGCATCACGCTAGCCTACCCTTGCGCAGGAGCCGATGACGCGCGTCTTTACAGATAACCCAGGCCTTATCCGCACGCACGCAGATCAAAGCCAGTCGCGCGCCATGTCGTACACCGGATCAAAGAGGCCGTCGGCCCCGTCGAGCGTGCGGATCGTCGTCGCCGGCTTGAAACGAAGCATGACGAGGTAAAAGTCGACCCCAAGGGGACCGTGATGCAGAAGCCGCACGGCAATATGGATGAAATGTTGATTCCCAAAGGCAAGGATCCCCCGGAACAGGATCCCTGCGTGCCGGAACAAGATCGCGTCGATCCCGGCTCGCCGCCCGTCGAAGAGGATGAGCAGCGCGGCCTCAACGACCGGACGTATGGAAATTGACGGAGACACGTATGAACAGAATCTTTTCTATTGTAGGAGCACTGGGCTATGTTTTCGCCATGAGCGCCGGCGCCCAGCAGACTCAAGGGAAGCCGCCCTCCGGCAGCGATGCGATCACCGTACAGTCCGGCGACGCCGGTAAGGCGCTGACCGACAAGGCCGAGAAGTCAGGGACGAAGAACCAGGAGGGAACGTTGATGGATAAGCGGGCTAAAGCCTTATCCCCTCAATCTGCGTCATCCGCTGGCAAGACGGGGGAAGTCAGGCAGTGAGTGACCCTGACAGGTACGGGCGACCGAGCACTTGAGCACCGGCGAACGGCCACCCGACGGACAGGAAACCGCACTACGACAGTCCAAATTCTAACAACATGCCGTCTGCCCGCCGCATACGCGCGACAGGCGGGCCGCGTCGTTGCCCGGCGAAGTATTCCCATGTGCCTTGAGCACGAGGGGGTGGGTGGAAGTTGTTTTGGCGCCCCGGCGCCCGGAGTCAATCATGTGCAGGCTTTTTTTCATCCTGGCGCTGGCGGCTGGCATTTCAGCATGCGTATCCGCTTCCGCCCAATGACAACGGCTACCCAGCTTACGGCACAGGCTATTACGCGCCCGGGCCAGCCATTGGCGTGGGCGTGGGAGGCGGCTCGTTCGGCGGTGGAGTGGGCGTCGGCCTGGGTGTCGGGTTCTGAGTGTCAGGTTCCGGGTGTTAGAGCCAACTGGGTCCGTTGATCGACTATCGTGGTCTGCGGTCTACGGGGCCGGTCATGTGATGTCGCGACGGCGCCGCATCCTGCCTGGCGGCAGACGCCGCCTGCCCCGGGGACCTCCATCCCGGCACGCCGACGCGACTCCGGCTGCACACACGCTAGAGAATCGGCGCGCCACCCGTTACGGCGATCGTTGCCCCCGATACGTAGCTGGCTTCGTCTGTAGCGAGCATCACATAAGCGCACGCGAGTTCAACGGGCTGGCCCGGCCGCTCCATCGGCACCTGCTTGCCGAAGTTCTCGACTTTTTCCTTTGGCATTGTCGACGGAATCAGCGGCGTCCAGATCGGCCCAGGCGCGACGCAATTGACGCGAAGGCCCTGCTTTGCGAGCAATTGGGCAAGACCGCCCGTGAAGTTCTGGATAGCGCCCTTCGTGGTCGCATACGCGAGAAGCCCCGGATTGGGTTTATCCGCATTGATCGATGTCGTGTTGATGATCGAGCCGCCCGGTTTCATATGCCTGACGGCCGAGCGAACGATCCTGAACATAGCACCGATGTTCGTATCGAACGTCGTGTTCCATTCTTCATCGGTGATTTCATCGAGTGAATCGTAGGTCATCTGATAGGCCGCGTTGTTGACGATGATGTCAATCCGGCCGAACTCGCTCATCGCGCGCTCGACGATCCCGTTGCAATGCGCGGTGCTTCTGATGTCGCCCGGTATCAGCACCGCGCGGCGGCCCGCTTTTTCGACCCAGCGCTGTGTCTCCTGTGCATCATCGTGCTCGTTCAGATAGGAGATCAGCACGTCCGCCCCCTCGCGCGCGAATGCAATCGCTACCGCGCGTCCGATGCCGCTGTCGCCGCCCGTGATGATCGCAGCCTTGCCCGCAAGCCGGCCGTGTCCCACATAACTCTCTTCACCGTGGTCGGGCTGTGGGTCCATCGGCGCGGTGAGGCCGGGGACATTGGCCTGCTGTTGCGACGGGAATGGTGGTACTGCATGTTTGGTCGCGGTCATAGCTTTCTCCAGGAAATCGTCGCGCTTTCCGGCTGCGCGGCTGGTATCAGTACGCCATGTGACTAGCAAACGCCTGGCCCGCCAAAGCCGAAACGCGCTACATGGCCATCCCGTCTGCTCATAAGGACTACCTTTCGCAAAGGCCATCCAGCGCGCGTGGTCCTGGGGAATGCCCATTGCTCTTTACAGGAATGAGATCGCCGACCAGGCAACGACCAGCGTGACGCGGCAAGCCGCGCGACATTCAGAGGAACACATCGGTGCCAGCTTCGACGAAACCAACCCTGCAGGCCATGCGCCGGACACTGAGCGACGTCTTCGGTCTCGAATCTCTGCGGCCAGGTCAGCGCGAGATCATCGAGAGCGTGATGCACGGGCGCGACACTTTGGCCATCATGCCGACGGGCGCCGGTAAATCGCTTTGCTACCAGTTGCCGGCGCTGCACCTGAACGGCCTGACGCTGGTCGTGTCGCCGTTGATCGCGCTGATGAAAGATCAACGCGACAAGCTTCTCGCAGCGAACGTCGAGGCACTGCAGATCAACAGCACGCTAAACGCCGCCGAGGAGCGGCAAGCGTACGAAGAGCTAAAAACGGCATCGCGTGCAATCGTCTTCGTGACGCCCGAACAACTCACCAAGCCAGCACTGCTGGACGCGCTCCGCGGACGGGATGACCCCTACGCGCGGGGACGCAGTGCACGGCGTGGCGAGGTACGGCGGGTAAGTCTGATTGTGGTTGACGAAGCCCACTGCATTTCGCAGTGGGGACATGATTTCAGACCCGCGTTCCTGCAGATCGCCGAAGCCGCGAGCAGTATTGGAAGTCCGCCCGTCCTCGCGCTCACCGCCACGGCGACGACGGCGGTCGTCAAAGATATCGTACGCACGCTCGGCATGCGCGATCCACGCGTGCTGCACAAAGGCGTCTACCGGTCGAACTTGCATTACAGCGTCCTTCAGGTGTCGGTCGCTGGCGGCAAAGGACGCGCGTCAGCGCGTTCTGCACAGGCCAAGCTCACTGCGCTTCGGACCTTGCTCGAATCGCGCAGCGACGCCGGTATTATCTATACGGCAACGGTGCGCGAAGCGGAACGTCTGGCGGCAGCGATTCGCGAATGGGGGGTGCCTGCCGCGCTCTACCACGGACGGATCAGTTCCCGGCAGCGGCACGACGCGCAGGACGGCTTCATGCGTGGCGACGTGCGCGTGATGGTTGCGACCAACGCATTCGGCATGGGCATCGACAAGGCTGACATACGCTTTGTCGTGCATGACCAGATGCCAGGGAGCATCGGTGCGTACTATCAGGAGACCGGGCGAGCCGGACGCGACGGCGAAGCAGCCGATTGCGTGTTGCTGTTCGATCTCAACGACAGGCGTATCCAGCAATTTCTGCAGCTCGGTCGCTACCCCGGGCGTGAACTCATCGAGCGCGTGCGCGAAGCGCTGCGAAAGCATGACGGCGTATCGACGACGGGCGTGAGTGTGGACGAACTCGCACGCATTCTCGGCGATGTCGGGCGAAACAAACTCCAGGTTGCGCTCAAGATACTGCTCGACGCCGGGCTCGTGCGTCGCAATCGCGCGCGCCGCTATCTGCTGCGCGATGGCGCTCCTGGCGGCGATGCCCTCTCAGCATCGCTCCACCGCTACGACGAACAGGCGAAGCGCGATCGCGACGCACTTCAACAGATGATCGACTATGCGCAAACGGGCCGCTGCCGCTGGAACACAATCCTCGAGCATTTCGGTTATGGCGACGAACTCGAACAGTGCGGCACGTGCGACAACTGCCGTAACCCGCCGCATGTCGAACCTGTCCGCGAGCCCGTTCTCGAAGGCCGGATGATGGATGCCGCGCGCGAGACGCCTCACGCGCAGCGCAGCTTTGTGCGTGGCCAGTCCGTGCGAGTGCGTAAGTTTGGCATCGGCCAGGTCACCTTTGCGACGATGGATCAGGTTGCCGTACTGTTTTCTGATGGGACGACGCGCACGTTCCTCGCGCGATTCGTCAGGGCTGCGGACGCGACGCACAACGCAGCCGATAGCCGACGCTGACCGTCGCTAGAAGCCGGGACGCAGAGGCGGTGCCCCCATGGCTTCCTCCTGTCCGACCTGCTTGATTTCCAGCTTCAGATCCTGTGGCGCTCACGCAGCACAACCGGGCGCTCCTGGCGAGTCGCCGGGCGCAAGAGAATTACTAACCTGTCGAGCTTGAAAGAGCGCGTAGGCGCCTACGGTGGCCGGGGACATGGCAAACAGCGACGAACCCCTTATGATCGACCGCGGAGCCGCCCTCGAAGCAATCATTCACATGCAACGGACCATTGACAGCAAGACCGCGCTCAGCCATACCATAACCTGGTATTCTAGCATCCAGTTCTTCATTTGGACTCCTGAAAGATAGCCTAAAAAATAAATCCATGGACGCGTTTGCCACAGCGTTTCCTTCGCATGCGAAACAGGCACCGGCAACACTTACTTGACGGTCACCGCTCCCGAGCGCGACTTGCAGCAGCGAGGAGAGGTTGTCCGGACATCGTCAACCAGCGAAACCGTCGGCAAAGTTTCGCGACCCGCATGTTGTTGACGTCGGCGCGCTGACCGGCGACCTCGTTCGCTCATCGCATATTCAACCGCGTAACCGGTCCAGGAAACTCGCATCGTCCATGCAGGGCGGTGGGGAAGTACCTGAAGGAGACAGCGACCATGACGCTATCCAGCCTTTTGCGGCAACCGGCCGAACTCCCGTGAGTGGCTGCTCGTTACAACCAGAGACAACCAAATCTCTTATGACACGTTGCTCAAACTGTGCGTATGCGTGGGCATTTTAAGGGACATGAAGTCGGTGCGAGGACTGTCTAGCGTTTGCTCAACTCTCGGAGGCTGCCCGGGCAACCGGTTCGTTTAGCGATATCAGTAGTTATCCTAAACACAGTTTGCATAATGTAATTTAGCAACGTTTTGGGGCCAGATCATCCGTTACTTTCCAACCATTTTCGGCTTAGCTTTCGCTGGCAGCAACCTCGGTGATTATGATAATACCGTCTATACACGGTTTATAAAAAGCCGCAGCTGCCTAGGCTCGAATGCCTCTGAAGCCGGCTCATCTGCGCGAGTAAGGCAGCAACCGGCTAGGCCATCTCCAAAAGGTTCATGGCTCCAAGACACCGTCGTGTCCGACTCCCGCGACGGCCCGAAGCAACGGCGGGTGACGGGCCACGGTCAAGCCCGTGTAGACATCGAGGTATCGCAGCGCCATCGTCCTGGATGTGAAGCGATTTTCGAACTGATCCCGCACTCTGCTACGCGAAAGACCATCGAGTTGCGCCACTGCGCGCACTGCTTCGGTTACATCGCCCACAATGTATCCGGTCACGCCGTGCTCAACCACTTCCGCTGTCGAACCGCGATTGAACGCGATAACGGGCGTGCCACACGCCATCGCCTCTATCATCGCCAGACCGAAGGGTTCGGGCCAGTCAATGGGAAACAGCAGCGCACGGGCGCCTGACAGGAACGCGGGTTTCTCGGCCTCATTTATCTCGCCGAGGAAGTCGACGTGAGGCTGCGCCAGCAGCGGCTCGATTACGCTGCGGAAATAGGCTTCGTCAGCCTTGTCCACTTTCGCGGCAATCTTGAGAAGCATACCGGCCCGGCCGGCAATTTCGATAGCCAGATCAGCGCGCTTTTCCGGACTGATCCGGCCCAAGAAGGCCAGATACGTTGGCTGCACGTGCGGCAGCGGCGTCAGCAGCGACGCTGGCACCCCGTGGGGGATCGTATCAAGCCAGTTCGCGCTGGGAAGCGGCGCCCGCTGCGACTCGGAGATTGACACTACCGGTGCCTCGGAAAATACATCGAACACTGGCCGCAGTTCCGGCAGATCGAGACGGCCGTGCAATGTGGTCAGGAACGGTGTACCAGGCTGCGAGAAGACCGGGAACGGCAAGTAGCTGAGATGGAAATGCAGTATGTCAAAGTCGGGAGCTTTGCGACGAACCTGTTCAAGCATCACGAGGTGCGGCGCAAGCGGATCGCAAACTGACGGATCGGAACGTAGCGACTGCGGCCACGCTACCTCGAGGTGTGCCCGGGTGCGCGAGTCGCCACTCGCGAACAGCGTGACATCATGGCCGAGGTCGATCAGGGCTTCCGTCAAATACGAAACTACTCTTTCTGTTCCTCCATAAAGCGCAGGGGGTACTGCCTCGTCTAAAGGCGCGATCTGTGCAATACGCATTGGGCGACTCCATTGCAAACCGATATCGGCGAGCACGCGGGCGACCAAGGCAAACCTGACGCTGTTTTCTGTCATAACCCTGCGTAAGTCCGCGACGCCAGTGCCTTGGCGAACGTGCTCGAATCCAGCATGCGGCGTTCCCAAAACGTTAATGTTTCATGAGTGCGCTCGACGCGGCTATCGGTGCGCCACTGCTCGCCCCTCTTTCCAAACCGCATCCGTTGCAGGGCTTTGGCCTTGGCTCGGGGGCTGGATTATTGTCACAACGGTACTCGCGGTTTTCGTTGGCCCGTAACCGCCGTCAAACTGGCTGCGTTGCCATGGCCTTCGCGAAACAGTCGCTCGTGTGCCCGCCGCGGACGCGTCGGTGCACATCACGGGCTTCGGTGCTTTTGGGTCAATACTCCGTGGACATCAACAGATCTACGTTACCGACGCGATTGATTCAATGTCTGGAGCGTATAGGCAACCGTCGATGAAAGTGTGTGCCCGCCGCTCCGCATATGAAAATGCTTCTTCACGTGACAAGAAATCAAGCTGTTGCGGGAGGCTGGCGACTGCCGTTGCGGGCAGATCTGACGAAAGAATCGACTAGGAGACGGAGTACCGAAGCTCCTTGCCATTGAGTGAAACAACGTTGTTCGCCATGACCCGGACGTCAATTGTGAATCCGCGATATGGCGCGCAGGACTGGTTTTGCATAACTGCTCCGTTTCTGGGTGATCGCCGATATGCGAGATATACAGAAATAGAAAGCGCATTCCGCATTCCTGCCTGTTCAAGTCACAGACCAGCAGTCACAGATGACCGCTACCGTTACTCCCCGGCGCTTACAACGGCCGTTTGCAGAAAAACAGAGGCCTGATATGCCGCATCACACCCGGTTACGTTGTACGACCCATTAAGCCCGACTCCAACACGGCACGCACTTCCGGCCAGCGCCAAATCATCCCGCCTCCAGAGCGTACCGTCGGCAATGTTCGAGGTAGCCGACCTCGTGGCTGCCCACGAGGTCAACAACGCTTCTCCACAGCCACGAGGGCGCTTCGATTGATTTTGATTTTGTACGTCGCAACTCGGAGATCCAGCGCTTGCGATCAGCGTGGCTCATTTGCCGTGCGTGCGCATGGCCCACCACGAGGGCAAGGTAACGCGCGACCTCCATGGCTTCTTTCTGTCCGATCTGCTCGATTCCAGCTTCAGATCTTGTGGCAATAGCTCGCGCAGCACGACCGGTCGATCCTGGAGAGTCGCCGAACGCATACGTTCGCCGAGATGAGGCGACAGGTGGCGGGCGCCCTGAACGACTCGCTCCGCGTTGTCTCTGGGCATCACCGCGTCCGCGTAATGCGGAGCAGCTGCCTGCACACCTTCCTTGATATCTATCAGGCACAGGTCGTCACCCTCTATCGGACCACCATCCACATCGAGAAGAACCGCGTAGCGGAGTCGTCAGAGCGAACTGTAACCCGTGACCCAGTATGCGGCATCGAGCGCCGTCACATCGCCCGTGTCTGGACGCCCGCGCAAACCCGTAGCGAGTTATGCCAGAGTATGTATCTGAAAAAGCGATTCGATTTCGGCTCGCTCTTTCTGGCTGATTGGCCAGAAACGATTGCCGAAAGGTATCGTGGGCTGCATATCGTCCAGTCTCTCGCGCGCAAGATGCTTCCACGTGCGTCGCACGGCCTCACGCATCACTACACGCACCACCTCTGGTCTCTCGCCAGGCTTCTGCGAGGCCGTCTCTTTCGAGAACGGTTGCAAATACCCCTCGAAGAGCGCCTCGATCATGTTGATGGTGGTAATGCCAAGAAGTGCCGACCCTCGCGCGGCCGTCGCCAAAGACAATCCGAGGCGAACGAGATCATGCACGGGGTTACCGATGACGGTTTGATCGAGGTCGCGAATCTGAACTTCGATTTTCCCCTGAGAGTTCGCTATCGGGCCAAGATTGCCTGTGTGGCAGTCACCACAGATCCAGATGGCAGGACCTTCAGGCAATCCCCGAATTTCCGCTTCCTTCAACCAGTCATAGAATTTGATCGTGTTGCCGTGCACGTAGGCGTGCGTAGAGCTGGCCATCTTCACATTGCGTCTGGCCGTCAATACGTCCTGCCGGCGCGCATGGCGTGGGACTTTCGGTTTCAGAGGCTAGCGCATGGCTTTACCACGATTCCGGAAAGTAGGGACATTCGCGCTCGCCGCCCATGTCGGGACACGAGCGATGAACTTTCATGATTGCCGGAAAACGTGCGTCACGATTCAAAGCCAACCCGCTATCGAAAACAAGGCCGCGCTCAGCCAGACAACAACCTGATACGCCAGCATCCAATTCTTCATTCCGCCTCCCTAACCGACTACATCTGTCGCGCATCAATGAAATGGGCGCCAGCCCCTACTTTCAGGCTTCCGTACGTCGCAAATCGTCTACGGGATACTGCGCCCGGCAATCTGAGCCCAGATGGCTGCCGTGAGACGCTCGAAAGGTGCGGGCTTGCGAAAAAAAAGCGTCCAGCAACGTAGGACGCAGACGGGTTCGGGACCTGCGGACAACATCACGATGGGCAGATCACGATGCGCAGGTTGCGCGCGCACCTGACGACAGAATTCAGCACCGTTCATGCCGGGCATTTCATAGTCTGTTACGACAAGCTCAATCGGTTCGCTCATCAGCATTTCCATCGCCCGCGATGCGTCGCCAGCAATGCTTACGTGATGACCGTCACTTTCGAGCGCCAGCTGCAGTGACGCCAGGTTTTCTGCATCATCGTCGACCAGAAGAAGGTTTGCCACGATTTCGGTCTGCATGTTATTTACCCCGGCCTCGCGGTCATGGACGACGTGGTCCGGACTTTATGGCTGCTACGACAACGCAGTCGATCTCGGTGCGCGCTGCCTCAGGTGTCTCACGCCAAGCGACTGCGAGTTCTTGCAATACGTGTATCAAACCGCAATCGTTGTGCCGCATCGCGGCGGCAGAAAGGCGTCGCTAGCGATCAGGCCTGACCGAGATATGTTGAGAAGTGAAAACGACGCCGACCATTCGATCAGGCTGAGACCTCCCGGTCCCCCCTGTATTGAGACTGATCGAATCGAAGAAGCGAAGCATTTCGCGAGATGCATCTGGTCCGTTACCGTCGGTATAGCTTCCTCCACTATCGCCGCCGGACCATGCATGGTCGAGACCATGAATAATCCATTGTTCTCCTACGACCCCGCCCTCGTCGTCGTATGAAAGACTGCGCGTATGGCCATAGATCCCGTCCTCTGTCGCAACCGTCGAAATTTGACGGGACGCGCTTTGTGTTGAGACTGCGAAGGTGCAGTTCATGCGTATCAAATCGTCACAATTGCGAGGATGCACAACATTATCCTGATCTCCATGGAAGGCGATCAGAGGTCTATAGGCGCGTTGCTCCGATTCCTTCCGCAACAATTCAAACTGAAAATCGGTTGACCCGTGATTCATGACAGACATGGCGGAAAATGCGTCATTCGCAATCCCGTAGGGTAACCCCGAGTGGATCCCGGCGGCTGCGTAAAGATCGGGATAAGTGACGGCAAGATTGACTGCCATTGCGCCGCCGGCCGACATGCCGGCCACGTAAATGCGGGTGGAATCCGCGTTATACGTGGACATCACCTCGCGAGTGAGCTCGGCAATGAGCGCCGCTTCGCCCGACTCGCGAATCTGATCGCCTGGCCGAAACCAGTTCCAGCATCTCGCGGCATTGGCGCTTTGCGGTTGCTCCGGATAAACGACGATGTATCGCGCCGCTTCGGCGAGACCGTTCATCCTCGTCCCGGCGGCGAAATCGTCAGGATCCTGGTTGGCGCCGTGAAGCATGACGATCATCGGGAGAGGTTCGCGTCCGTACGATGTCGGAACATAAATTTTGTAGTTTCGCGATCCCATCTTTCCCCGAAACGTCTTCTGCAGCCATATGGACTCGGCCGGCACCCTCGTCAGCGATGGCATTGCCGCTGAATCTGCGCATTGCCCATCGCAGTGAGACGGCTCCGGATCCGCCGAAACGTGCTCTGGCATCATTGCGCAAAAGAATTTTGTAGTCGCGTCCACAGGGCCTCGCACAAAAAGCGCGAGTGTAAAATCCTGCGCGAATAGAAACGGGTTGGAATTATTCATGATGTTCTTGTCGGTCAGCGGTCGCGAATCGCATGCTTGCAAAATAAACCCGCCTTCAGCGGGTCTTGTTTACTTGCATCCAGATCCTGCACGGGAAAGATCTGTCGTTTAGCGCTTGTTGCCGGATTTATTGGGCTGGGGCAGCATCGCTTCGCCCCCGGCCATGAAGTCGCCCGTCGCCTTCGCTGTTTGCGAAACGGCATCCGATGAAGCGCTTTCTATTGCGTCTTTAACGGTCGTGCCTACCATGTCCTGCGCTGACTTTGCAATTGTGTTCTCCAGCGTTCCAGCCGTTCTTGTCGACGCCGCGTTCGCCTTTTCTATCGCCTCCATGAAAATCGCGTTGACCTGTCCACCACGACTTTCGTACTGGCGTTGGACCTCGCGCGCGACTTCAGCGCCTGTGGACAGAATGATGGTGTGTAGATGGCGATTATAGGAAGCCGCTTTCCCGGGAAGCTGGGTCAGCATGCTTGATTGCCATTGCGGAAGATCGCCGACGTTTTCAGTGACATTGTCCTTCGGAAAATTGTTGCTCTCTTCAATGATTGTCCTGATTGTTTGAACGTTCAGTTCCGCGAGCTCCTGAAGTCCGTTCATGTATTTTCCGGTCAGATTGACGAATGACTGATAACTGGCTTTATTGAGTTCCGCAATCTGCTGCGGCGAATAAAGGAACATTTGATACTCCTTGTTGGGATAAAAGCATCGCTTGATAGGTGTCAGATGCGGGCGGAGCCGAATCCACGGTTACTTGCCCATTGCTTCTGCTGCCACCTTCTCTTCTGCCAGCAACGAAAGCGCCTCGTCCGTCGCCTTCTCTTCCTTCAACGTTTCAGCCAGCAGCTTCACCGCCTCTGCTTCTCCCAGCTGCTTGCCCAGTGCGATCAGCGAACCGTAGGAGGCGATTTCATAGTGCTCAACCTTTTGAGCGGCGGCGATAAGCGCGGTATCGAGGACAGGGCCTTTGTCGATCTCGTCTATTTGCTCCTGCCCTTCCTCGACAAGACCTTCCATCGCGACGCACTTGACGCGCTTGAGCTTGATTTCACTCGTCTCGACGATCTGATCGATCCGTTGAACCTGCCCCAGCGTCTCTTCGAGGTGTTTCTCAAATGCGGCCCTGAGATCCGGGCTGCTCGATGCGCGTGCCATCTTGGGCAGAGACTTCGTCATCTGTTTCTCGGCGCTATAGATATCCGATAGAGAATGGATAAACAGATCCTTCAGGGTCTTCGTAGGCATGACTGTTCCTTGAGTTGGATTTCGGAACTGCACTCAGGATGAGCGCAGCGGCTCTTGATCTCAGCGTGAAATCAGGAGCGAAAGAGAACCGCTTAATCGGCAATCGTCAGTGGAACGTCGTCCACGGACATGCAGGATTCAAGATGTTTCGTATGTGGACCGGCGCTCATACGATCAATCGCATTGGTGATTTCATCAGCCAGCGCGTAATGGACCATATGCCCCGCTCCGGGCAGCACTGTCAGGTCGCTGTGTGGCAGATCTCGATGCAGCCGGAGAGACTGCGCTTCGGGGGCGACGATTTTGTCGCCTTCGCCGGCAAAGATACTCACGGGCATTTTCAGTGCGGCGTAATGCGCGTGAAGATGTGCTGTGGACGGGATCATGAACGCGGCGTCTTCTGCCGCTGCCCTGATCTGCACGGGACGTAACAACATTTCACGGGGCACGACATCAAAAAACCTGTCGGGCATCGGCGCAGGCGCGAACATCGCCTCCACGCTGCGTCGTAGCATGACACGACCGGTTAGCGGCGAAACCGTGTAACGCAACGCGTCGCCCAACAGCGGAAGCGCTGCCGGTGCCGCCAGCGCGACATCCATGCGGGCCGAAGGATAGTAATAGCCCGAAATCAACACGAGGCCCCTGACATCCGCCGGAGATCCCGTTGCAAGGCCGAGTGCGACCAGTGTGCCCCACGAGTGTCCCACCACGACCGATCGCGTCACATCGAGCTGCATAAGCGCTTGCTGTATGACGGCAGCCTGGGCTTGTGCGGTCCAGAGGCGATCTCGCGGACGCTCGCTGTGTCCGAATCCCGGGCGGTCGAATGCGATCACCCGGTGATGTTCGGCCAATCGGTCAATCAAGCCGCAGGCGATGAAATCCTGTAACTGGACGGTGTTCCCGTGCAGCAACACGACAGCTGGCCCGTTCCCTTTGTCGATGATGTGGAGTCGAATACCGTCCACTTCGATAAAGCGGCCTACGGGTGGATTATCGCGCTCGGCTTTTCGTGCCCGATGCGAAACCCACAGCGCGGTGGCTGCACCTGCGACCGCCGTGGCTGCGACCGCTCCAAATGTGCCGCGAGATAAACCGGCTTTACTGAAAGAAGTGGGCATGACGTCTCGTGTAGAAGCTACAGGTAAGAAAGATCAGCATTCCCGAAAAGCGGCGCTTGATGAGATTAGCGCGACCGCGTCTGGCGTGGCCGCGCACTGCTTCACTTCTTCCCTTGAGGTGCAGCCTCGTCGGGTGGAACATCGCCAGGGGACGGCTCACCGGGAGTGTCTTCCTCGGTGACGTCTTCATCCGGATCGATGCCGGGCAGGTCACTATCTCCCTCATCTTCGATCCGCGTCGCCCCGCCCGTCGCCGGTGCATCGCTTGCAGGGAAGGTGTCTTCGATGGTCTGGTCAACAGCGTCATCGGGCTTTTCGTCCGGTGCGCGTTGTTCAACAGGTGTGTGCGTCATGGTCACTCCTCGAAAGTTTGTGGCTCTCATGTAAGCGCAATCGCTGTACCGCAAGAGCGACAACTTCCTTTTCAACCGGAAAGTGCCCGCAACCACGGCAACTTCAAATCCGACGCGCGATCTCCTGCCTTTCACGCGCGTCCTTGAACGCACGATGTTCGCGCCGCGTAACGTATTCCGGTCCCAGCGATTGCCCACACGCCGGACACGACGGCGTGTTTTCCGAGAAGAGAGTATCAAGGCCGTCGTAGAGCCCGTTGTGCGACAGATCTCGCAGCGGCGCGAGATACCAGTGCGAACGTGAATCGTCGTACCGGCTTTCAACGATCGAGCCGCAGTGTCCGCACGGACAAGTCACGTGAGTAATTACGCGCAATGCCATGATGCCCTCCCTCACTCAGCGGGCCTCTGGCCCGCTTCTCGTGGCCTCAACGAACGGCGCGGCCTGAAAGTGTTCCACCCGTCGGGTCGCGGCGTAGCGGAACGTTGTCGGTCGAAACACCAGCTGCTTCCTCGAACGGCGGTTGATGCCTGAAGCCCGCATGGCCCGAAACGATCGCTATGATCGCGCCGACGATCAGTGCCGCGAATGAGAACCACGAAGCGCGCGCTACATTGCGTGCTGCCGTATCGGCCGTCTGACGCACGTCGGCTTGTGCTTGCGGACTCGATGCTTCGGCAGTAGCGGAAGCGATTGCGCCCTGGACCCGCTGGGTCAACGCGCTCGCCATCGTATTACCGGTGCCAGACCGATCCATTGTTGCGCCGGCGGTTGCGCTCGTCGACGCTACGTTTCCGGCGGCGCTCACGGCGGTGCCGAACAGCGACGTTGCTCCATAGATAACCAGCAGAATCGTCACCGCCCACGCTAGCAGGCCATGGAGCCAGCCAAGAACGGGTGCGCAACGACCCGCGAAATACGAGCCTGTAAAAACCGCGATGGCAGTCATGATGATGAGATACGCGCCGGAACTGAACCCATACCCATCCAGCGGGTTATAGCGCGACAGCGGTGCGAACGCTGTCATGCCGATTGCCGTGCCTAGCACGGTCAAAACGAGATATACGATCAGAGAGAGAATGACGCCGGTGATCACGGAGCCCCATGACACGCGGGGTAGTCCGGTTTGGGTAATAAGCAGTTTCATGGATGTGCCTTGGTCGTTGCGGGGAACTTGGAATAGCAAACACAAAGATGATTGTGTTCATTTGTAATAGCGCATTGGCCGTTCCCGGCGGCCAACCGCTTCACCCTTTTATGTCCGTCGCATTTGCAGCTCTCATTCTTGCGAACGCGGCTTGATCGATGGACGCGCGCGCATGATCGCAGTCTCATCAAGAGCTTGTATTGCCGTGCATCCGCTAACGGGATCGCGCCCGTACCTGCTGATAGCGATGAAGGCAGCGTGTAGAGAGCACTACACTGAGAGAGGTTCGTGGAAATGTTCGGCCCGCGCCGGGGCGACGCAGCGCTTTAAGCTGCTGATGCCTTATCTAACGGGAGCCGGTATTTTCTACGCTGACATGCCTCTAATTCGGTGTCGTCGCGGCACATCGAGGGATTCCTTCGAGCTACTGCGATCACTTCTCATAACGTCGGCATACTTCCGGACAGCCGCCGCGCACTCGCTATTCCCGTCTGACTGAAGCTATACCGCTAGTGCCAATAGAAAGCGTTTGAGGTCAATACTACCGTGCAGGTGAACAAAGCCACGCACCAGTCCATTGATACAGGTATTGCGGGATGCCGCATGCAACATACTGGCGATATACGAGCGCCCCCGGCAAGTTCGAGTTCGAACATCATCTCGACACGCATCTATGCGCCGCTGTCCCGCTTTAGTGTGCTTTTCATTTTATTTTGTCTCGACGGGACCAAAAGTTATCTGTTGCGACGCAGCAAAATTCATTGTATGCGCATCAATCCGGGAATTCAATTGCGCCCTTGTCGTTATTCGGATGATCGTGTAGGGGCAGCCCCTGGCCTTGACGCTGCCCACATGCGCTGTACCTCAGTACTTCATTTGACAGCCTCTCCAACACCGAGATCTGCACCCGTCATCGGGTCTGCCTTCGTATCGGACGCGGTGCGTGAGGCCATGGCGCGTAAAACTTCGGCCTCGTCGGCCGTTACGTTGACAGTTGCCAACCCGTCGCCACCATCAACCGCAGGCTCTGGTGTCTCCACGAATTCCCAGTCGGCGCCCTCATTCCACGGACCGCGCGGAGATGCGTCGCCGCTGGACATGTTGTAGTAGACACTGGTGAACTCCGGCACGCCGGGAAGCTTCCCTTGCGGAAAGTTCGGCTGGATGGAGTGCAGCGCCTTCTCAAATGACTTCTGATGGGCAATTTCCCGCGTCATCAAAAAGCCCAGCGTTTCTTTGATGCCGGGATCTTCCGTTACGTTGATCAGTCTTTCGTACACGATTTTCGCTCGTGCTTCGGCTGCAATGTTTGAGCGCAGGTCTGCGGTCGGTTCGCCAATGGTGTCGACGTATGCCGCTGTCCAGGGGACACCGGCAGAATTGATCAGTGCAGGCCCACCGCCATAGAGCAGCGACGTAATGTGAGAATCGTTGCCGCCGCCCGTCATTGCGCGATAAAGCTCGGCTTCGCTCTCCACCGCTTCAGCCAGTTGACCCTTCGCTCCCTTGTTGAGCATCGCGATAATCGAGCCCACGATTTCCAAATGACTGAGCTCTTCGGTCGCAATGTCAAATAGCAGGTCCTTCCGGCCCGGGTCGTCTTCGCCCACCGCCTGGGTGAAATACCTGCAGGCTGCACCCAGTTCACCCTGTGGTCCGCCGAACTGCTCGAGGAGCAGATTGGCGAGGCCGGGATTAGGTGCGGCAACACGCACCGTGTACTGAAGGCGTTTGTTATGTACAAACATGGTGTTCTCTCCTTTGAAGGCCCGGCACAGACGGAGCACCGCCCATTGCGTGAGGCCAATTGGATTCCGGAGGACGCAACGAATCGCGACGTTCATTACGTGCGATTCTTTACGTTTGGAGTCTCAGAACGTATGTTCTGGCGAGAATGCGGCGATGTGCCGCGTGTGATCGGGAAGCTGCGCTACCTGTGCCGCATGGCGTGTTCCCGGGGCGAAACGTCGGATAGACACTTTCCAGATTCGCGCAATTGCTGGTGGCAGCCGTTTCGGATTTGCACTGACGGGCGCATACGGACGGGCGCTGGCATTGGATGCCGCGGCGAGTGGCGAGTAGCGAGTAGCGAGTTCAAGCGTGGACGGTCGGGCTGTGTACTGCGACAGGCGATCTCGCCTTGTTCGTACACGATCCGTTACGCCGCACGAGTACAAATGGCGCCCGAAACTCTTAAGCCTGTCGCGTCGGTTGGCGGCGAGCGCCGTACCGTGACATCAAATGGTGGGCCCGAAGTTAATCAAACAGAGACCTGATCAGTCGACTGGACCGAGCAACACATCGATTGCGGCTTGCCCTGCTATTTCTGCTACCAGGTAGGCCCACCGTTCAGTGAAGGGGCCATTGCGCAGAGGTATGCGTCCTCCTTTCGCACCGAGCACCTTGAGGTTCGTGCCGCCTTTTATCTGAAACGTGACGTCAAAGGTGTCGTCAGCTGATGGAGTCAGTTCGACATGAATCTCGAATCCCCGATACTCGATTGTTCGGCGCATGGATGCCTCAGGTTTGTCACTGAGACTAACACGTCTGCGACGAGGGGGAGCGGGCCGACCGCTGGAAGCCCGCTATTGCGGCGACAACCATCAACCCTGTTTGTCTCGCGGCAGCCTTACACAGAACACCGTTTCTGCCCGGTTGGAGCGCGCGTCGATCTCGCCCCCATGGGCCCTTGCAATCTGCCGCGCTATGTACAGTCCCAGCCCCATACTGCTGTCGGTATTCTCTGGCTGGTCCAGGCCGCGTTGCGGCGGGTCAAAGATACAGTCGAGGGTCGACTGCTCAATGGCGGCGCCAGCATTTATTACTTCCATGACCACTTCGGCGCTTTCGCCTCTTACTGTCACATGTATGGGGGTGTCCTGCGCTCCGTACTTGATCGCATTCAGGACAAGATTGCCAAGCAACTGCTGTAGCCGGTGGCCATCCCAGACACCCGAGCAGTCCCCGGTCACATCCAGATTAACCTGACGACCCGGATGCACTGATCGCAACTGTTCCAGTTCGTCGGCAAACAACTGGGCCAGGTCGACATGCATCGGCGCGATATTCATCCCCAAACCCAGTCTGGTCCGGTTGAAATCAACCATATCGTCCAGCAGGGCCTGCATGCGATCACCGCTTCGGATCAGGCGGGACGCAGCCCCGCTCACATTCTCGCCGGCGTTCAGCGCCGCCAGATACGACGATGTCATCGGGATGGCCTGGAGTGGGCTGCGCATGTCGTGCCCCAGCATTCCAAGGAAGAGATTTCGGGACAGGTCCACTCGCATGGTGAAAAACCGTACGGACTCACCGACCGCCTGATCAATGGCCTCGTTGAAACGAACCATGTCGTCCACGTGATGACTGTCTGGCGCGCATTCGTCCATCCACAGTCGGAGTACGCTCGCGCGCAAGGCGCGGTATTCGGCAACCAGCTGGTTGATGTCGAACCCGCTTCGCGCGCGCAGAAGCGCGTGCGTCTGGGCTGCGGTCTCTGCAACACTGGCCAGTACGGGCGCCTGCCCGGTGGACTTTTCAAACTGGTCTTCCCGGCTCTGCCGAGTGGACAGATCTTTTGCCACCGCCTCCAGAATCTGCTGCGCATGGTCCCGCAAGGCCAGCGTCCTCATGTCTGCCGCAGCCGGCAACAGCGTGCGCGCGAACTCCTCCCATCGCGACAGGATGGCATCCATGTTGTCAAGCACGAAGTCGGCTAATCGCATCTTTGACCTCAGAAGAAGGAGAAGATCTTCCTGAGCATTTTTGCGGATTCCACCCTTATAGGCAAACTCAATACACGTTCGCGTCCGTCAGGAGATCCAAAACCGAACGACAGGCACTCGGGCATTTCCATCCGGCAGAACAGGCATTTAAGAATTACTGTACATCCTGCGGGAAAGGTATACAGTAACCTTGTTGCAGCGCGGCATAAAGCATGCCGCGTCACTCCGACCTGCAGATCATTAGCGACACACTCACCTCCGATATCCCTTGGACGTACGTGCCGGGTCGATCAGGAGCACTCAATGAATACCACCACTGCTGTTGAGCAATCCGCCAACTTTGGCCTGCGTACTTTGCCGGGACTTTTCGGCTTGCAGAATGAAGCCTTTGAGCGACTGCAAAAACTGACTCACCTCAATCTCGCAGCATTCGAGACGATGATGGAAGAAGGGCAATCCGCTCTGTCGCCGCAGCAGTCAGGACTACCGCCTGTCGCCGGTGCGGTCGGCCTGTCGCAGCGATTTACAGAGCATGCCGTGTCGTATTCTACGCACGTCCGCGAGATCGATTCGCAGTTCATGACCGCAATTGCGCGCGCGGGCGAGGATCTGCGTAACCAGTACACCGCCATGTGGATAAAGGCTGCCACCAGCTTTGGCCAGAAGACCGCCCCTTTTCGGTCGGACGCTGGCTCTACGGCGATGCAGTCTGCGTTCGGCGGGATGATGCGAGCCCAACGGATGATGCAAGAAACCATCGGTCGGGCGGCGGGTACCCAGATGCCCGGCACACCAGTAACTGACATCGCGTAAGCGACAGCGTTGCGCGGTTCACGCGCAACACCAAAACGACGCCCTGCACGAGCAGGCCGTTGGGCGGTCTCACCGCCTGATGAAGAAGCCGGCGAGACGCCGGCTTCTTTTTATTCCGTCACGATTAACCGTACCGCGCATTGCATTTTCAGCATTGCATCTCCATCAGGTGTACTGACGCAGGCGCACCGAGAACTCTTTGAGCGGATTGATACCGCTGCGCTCGGCTCGACGACACCATTCCTGAAGTTGTGACCGCAACTGCTCGCGCGACCTGTTCGACCGTTCCCAGATCACCAACAGGCCGTCTTGCAGGTCCAGATAGATACGCAGCGTCTGGCTACCGTCGTACATTTCCGCAAACCACTGCTGACGTTGCTGGATATAGGCGCCGGAGCAAGCGCCGCCAAACCATTTTCTCACCCTGCGTTTGAGAAAAAATCGTTTGCAAAGACCGATGTTTCTCGTTTGACCAAGCTCCTGCCGATACGCGCATTCAGCCGTTCTGGCATAACGCGCCATCACCTCATAACGGTTGCGGAGAATGGCTTGAACCGTCTCGTCATCGAGCACCGTCTTGCTCTTCACCAGGTGCGGCCTCGGCGCAACCTTCTTCACCTTTGCCATTCCCAGCGCAGAAAGAATGCAGATGTACATCCATCCGATATCGAACTCGAACCATTTATTCGAGAACCTGGCGGATGTTGCATAAGTGTGGTGGTTGTTGTGAAATTCCTCGCCGCCTATCAGGATGCCGAGCGGCACGACATTCGTACTCGCATCGGGCGAAGAGAAGTTGCGGTAGCCCAGAAAATGTCCAACGCCGTTGACCACACCGCCTGCCCAGAATGGAATCCAGATCATCTGGACGGCCCAGACCGAGACACCGACGATACCGAACAGCGCTACGTCGATCACCATGAGCAAACTGATACCGAGGTTCGGATACTTCGAATAGACGTTGCGCTCGATCCAGTCGTTCGGCGTGCCGTGGCCGAATTTCCGTAGCGTTTCTTCGTTCTTCGCTTCAGCGCGGTACAGTTCCGCGCCGCCCAGCAATACTGTCCAGACGCCACGGACTTGAGGGCTGTGCGGATCCTCGTCGGTCTCACACCTCGCGTGGTGCTTGCGGTGAACGGCAGCCCACGTTCCCGTGTGCATGCCCGTTGTCATCCACAACCAGAAACGGAAGAAATGACTGGCAACGGGATGCAGCTCGAGCGCCCGGTGTGCCTGGCAACGGTGCAGGTAGACCGTCACGCTGACGATCGTGATGTGCGTCAGCAGCACAGTGGTGAGCAGGATTTGCCCCCACGTCAGCAAAAGCAGGCCGTGTAAGAAAAACGTCAATGAGGAAGTAAACAAAGTGGCCCTTCTTTGTAAAGCAATCTTGGCATCAGAAACCTGCTGTCGCGCTAACGAGCGATCGCTTACGTGGCCGGCTCGCGCGAATTCACCTCGACAGCGACAGCCAGATACAGCGAGATGGACAGCTTGTGTACGCCAGAATCCAGTGGTACACACACGCCTTCAGTAGCGCAATCGACGGTCCTGCCGTCAAGAACAGCATGCATCGCGCGGGCCTCTGAGGTCGACTCCACGCGGATCTCATATAGCGTCGAGCAGATGTTGATCTTTGCTTCGAAGCCCGGCCACGAGTCAGGAATACAAGGGTCAATCACCAGACAATCCCCTTCGCTGCGAATCCCCAGAATGCCTTCAACACCCGCCCGGTACATCCATCCCGCCGACCCCGTGTACCAGGTCCAACCGCCGCGCCCGACATGGGGCGCCACGGAATAGACATCGGCCGCGACGACGTAGGGCTCGACCTTGTAGCGCTCGACCTCCGTTGGCGTGCGCGCATGATTGACGGGATTCAAAAGCGAAAACAGCGCTGCGGCCCTGTTACCGTCGCCCAGTTTCACAAATGCGAGAATTGCCCACATCGCGGCATGACTATATTGGCCGCCGTTTTCGCGCAGCCCCGGCGGATAGCCCCTGATATAGCCCGGGTCCTGCGAAGTTTTATCGAATGGCGGCGTGAACAGCAACGCGATTCCGTCCTCGCGACGGATAAGATGTTTCTCCAGCAAAGCCATCGCCTGTGCGGCGCGTATCGGATCCGCCGCGTCTGACAAGACAGCCCACGACTGGGTAATCGAATCGATCCTGCACTCTACGTCGCTATGCGAGCCGAGCCAGCTACCGTCGTCAAACGTCGCACGACGGTACCACTCGCCATCCCACGCCTCACGCTCAAGCGCGTCGCGTACCGACGTCGCATGATCGCGCCAGCGCGCGGCACGCTGCGCATCGCGCGGTTCGGCGAGCGGCGCGAACAGCCCGATCGTGCGCAGGAGCAGCCAGCCGAGCCACACACTCTCTCCCTTGCCGTTAGCGCCGACGCGGTTCATCCCATCATTCCAGTCCCCCGTGCCGATTAACGGTAAGCCATGTTCTCCCGTCAATTCGATGCATTGCTCGAGACCGCGTGCGCAATGCTCAAATAACGATGCGGATTGGTCCGCGATCATGGGCTGGAAGAAAGCGTCGTGTTCGCCGGGTTGCAGCCGCGGGCCGTCGAGAAAAGGCACGATCTCGTCGAGAACCGCGTCATCGCCCGTGCAGCCGATGTATGTCGCGACGGCGTATGCGAGCCACACGCGATCGTCGGAGACCCGGGTGCGCACGCCTTGCCCCGAATGCGGCAGCCACCAATGCTGGACATCGCCTTCGGCGAATTGCCGCGACGCGGCGCGCAGCAGATGCCGCCGCGTTTCGTCGGGCCGCACGTGCGTCAGCGCCATCGTGTCCTGCAACTGATCGCGGAACCCGTAAGCGCCGCTCGCCTGATAGAAGGCCGCACGCGCCTCGACACGGCAGGCAAGCGTCTGATACAGCAGCCAACCGTTCAGCATCAGATCCATCGCCCGGTCGGGCGTCTTCACCTGAACGGCGCCGAGCACGCTGTGCCAGTGATGTGTCACCTCGGCGAGGATGGCATCGAGATTCGCACTGCGATAGCGTTCGATCAGTGCCCGTGCATCATCGACGGATGCGCATTGACCGACGAATGCAACCAGTTCGATGACCTCTCCCACGTCCAGATCAACGAAAGTCTGCAATGCCGCGCACGGATCGAGCCCCGCGCCGATCGCGCCGGACAACGGGAGATGACCGGTCAGCGCCGCGGGCGCGGCGGCTTCGCCGTTACGGCCGAGGAATTCGGTGCGATCCGCTGTCCACACTGTTTGCCGGCCGCCGAGGTCGGCGAACGCGACGCGCGTGCCGAACGCGACGTTCCATGGGTTGCGCGCCAGCATAGCGCCCGTAACCGGGTCGATCTCCGTCACGATGAACGGCGCAGACGCGCCTCGCGACGTGCCGAGCACCCATTCGGTCCACGCCGTCACGGAGAGCCTGCGTGCGACGCCCGACAGATTGCGCAACGTCAGACGGGAAATCTTCAGCGGATCGGCAAGCGGTACGTACTGCAGCAGGTCGAGTGCGATACCGTTCGCGTTGTGTTCGAAACGGCTGTAGCCGTGGCCATGACGCGCGACGTATATGCCACCGTCGCGGATCGGCAGCGCGGTGGGCGTCCAGATATCGCCCGTCGCTTCATCCCGCACGTAAAGCGCTTCCGTGGCGGGATCTTCGACAGGATCATTCGACCATGATGTGAGCTGGTTCTCACGACTGCTTTCAGCCCACGTATAGCCGCTGCCTTCCGCCGCGACCTGAAAACCGAAACGGGGATTGGCAATCACGTTGATCCACGGCGCAGGCGTGGCGGCGCCCGCCCCAAGCAGGATCACGTATTCAGAACCGTTTTTATCGAAGCCGCCCAGACCGTTGAAGAATTCCAGTCCGGCTGTCATCGAAGACGGTGCGTCAGACCGCTCAGGCGGCGCTGGCCACAGCGACAGAAGCGGCGGCTTCCTCCGGCGCGGTGACAACGGCTGCCCTGGCATTTTCAACAGCGTCCCGATCTGTGCGGCAATCGACCCTCGGCGCGCAATCAGCGCCACGCGGGCGACCGATTGCAAGAGCGTCCTCGACTCCACGCTCATCAGATCCGCACGCAACGTATAGATCGCCCCCTGTGCGAGTTCATCGTCGAAACGCGGACGTGACTGGCTGCTGCGCACGGCCGTTTCGATCGCCTCCTGCAATGCCTGTATGTATGACGAGGCACGCTCGTTGACGATCACGAGGTCGACGGCCAGCCGTTTCATTCGCCAATATTCGTGCGCCTTCAACAATTGCCGGACCTGCGCGATATCTTCGAGGTCGCCGATACCGAGCAGCACGATCGGCAAGTCGCCCGAAATCCCCAGCGGCCACAAGCCCGCCTGCGTGCCGCCTCCGCGAACGATAGCGTCCGTCGGCTGAGCCCTGAAGCGCGCGTCGGCATAGACAATCGGTGCGCCAAGCCGCTGGAAGTCCGCCGCCTGCTCCGCCTCGATGCCGAGATAACGCAATTGAACCTGAGCCTGTGTCCAGGCGAGCGTTTTGGCACGGTCGAATGCGTTGCGGTCGTGGTGCTGATCGATGAGATCGAGCAACTGCGCGCGTGAGGTGGCCACCATCGTCCAGAACGTGACACGCGCAATCTTGCCGGGCGGCACCAGCAGACGATATCGCAGCGCGAAGACAGGATCGAGCACGGTGCCCGTCGTATTGGAGAGCGCCTGGTTGTCCACTATCGAGGTGGCCGTGCGCGTATTGCGCCCCCTGCCCAGAAAGCGCATGCGATCCGTTTCGTATTGCGGTTCGGCGACGATCTCGCCCTCGACAACGGCAAAATGCGCGGCCCATATCTGTGTATCGTCTTGCGAACGCGGACGACGCGTCGCCACCAGCGCCCCGAATTCGGCAAGATGCTCGGTCTGCACGAACATGCGCGCAAAAGCAGGATGCGCGATATCGGCGGCCTGCGCGCCCAATGCGAGTTCGGCATATGAAGTCAGCTCGATATCCCGAACGCTGCGCCCGCTGTTTGCGAGCGAGACACGACGGACTTCGCCGTCCGCCTCACCCGATACGAGTACATCCATGCTGGTCGTGAGCGACCCGTCGTGACGGCTAAACTCCGCGTGATCTTCACCGAACACGACGCCGCTCGTTTCGGGTTCGCCAGCGAGCGGCCGTGCACTGGCAGACCACACCCGGCCGCTGGACATGTCGCGCAGGAATATGAACGTCCCCCAGTTGTCACGCGTCGCGTCCTCGCGCCAGCGCGTGATGGCCACGTCACGCCAGCGGCTATAGCCGGCGCCTGTCGCGGTCAGCATCACGGCGTACCTTCCATTCGACAGCAGATGGGTGATCGGCGCTCCGCCGGCGGACGCAGGCTCCAGGACGCGACGCACGGTCGACGGCGCGGCCCCTTCTTCGGTGGCAGACGTGCTCACTTCTTCGGCACGCGGATGCGCCACCGCGACGTTGCGCGGCATGCGCTCCTGCAATAGCAGTTCGCTCGCCTGGATCATCGGCTCACGATGAAAGCGTGTACGCATCACCCCATCGAGCAAGGTGTTTGCAATTGCAACGATCGTCATGCCCTGGTGATGAGCCATGAAGCCGCGGACAAGCGCGAAGCTCTGCCCTTCGGCCAGACGCGCGCGGGTGAAGTCGAGCGCTTCGTAGTATCCGTAGCGACCCAGCGCGCCCAGGGCGGCGAGTCGTATGTAGTTTTCGCGGGCAGCCTGCGGCGCGACCATCGTCGCCAGTCCCGTTGCGTAGGGGGCGATTACCCGGTTTTCGGACAGTCCGCGTTTGAGGCCAAGGCCAGGCACGCCAAAGCTCGAATACTGATACGTGAATTCGATGTCACGAGCTTCGTAAGCAGATTCCGAGACGCCCCATGGAATGCCAAGCGATCGTCCATACGATCTCTGCCGTTCCACCACGAGGCGGTTCGTCTGTTCCAGCAGACTGCCGACGGGTTCGCGCGCCACCAGCGACGGCATCAGGTACTCGAACATCGACCCCGACCATGAAATCAGCGCGGATGCATTGCCGACTGGAGTGGCCGAACGGCCGAGGCGGAACCAGTGACGCGTGGTCACATCGCCCTTCGCGATTGCAAACAGACTGGCGAGCCTTGCTTCGGACGCGAGCAGATCGTAGCAATTCGCGTCGAGGCTGTTATCCGACTGCGAGTAACCAATCGACAACAGCTTACGTTCCGGATCGAGCAGAAATGTGAAGTCCATTCCGAGCGCAAGTGCACGCGAGGCATCGGCTAGCGAGGTCAACCGTGCTTGCAGAAGATACGGCACAGTGGCGAGTTGCCGCCCGTCGCGACTGTGTTCGAAAATGCTTCGCCGCAAGGCTTCGATCCAGAACGTGAGGTCCGCACTACTATCGTCGCCGTCAGCGGGCACGATGGCGCGCGTCGCCTCCACCGCCTTTTTCGCCAGCCGCGCCAGCGACCCCGAAAGCGCACGATACGTTTGCGGACCGCGCAGTTGTGCATGGATTTCTTCGAGGGTCGCGGCAAGCTGTCTGCCACGCTCTCCGTTGGCAGCAGGCAGCGCGGCCACAGCCTCGCGCGCGAGTTGCAGGTTATCGAGTATTCCGGATCGGGCAGAGGGTGCGAGCGCTGTTTGCACCCATTCTTCGCACGCGTTGGCGAGTACGATCAAATGCCCGGCGAGATTGCCGCTATCGACCGATGAAACGTAAGCAGGCGCCAACGCCTGCAGGTCCTGTGTGCCATACCAGTTATAGAAATGCCCCTTGAAGCGCGGGAGCTTTTCGAGCGAAGCAAATGCGGCCTCCAGTCGCTCGACGGTTTCGATCGTCCCCGCCCAGCCGAAATCGCGCGCGGCGACGGCTGACAGCAAATACAAGCCTAGATTGGTTGGCGATGTGCGGTGCGCGACGACCGGCTTTGGATCTTCCTGGAAATTGTCAGGCGGCAGCATGTTTTCTGCGGGAGTGACAAAGGTCTCGAAGAAACGCCACGTGCGGCGCGCGATCAGGCGCAAATCGCGCGCGTCCGGGTCCGACATCGCGAGACGCTGCCCAACCGTCGGCGAACGGCTGGCCCACATCGCAAGGGCCGGCGCGGCCAGCCATAACAACATGAACGGCAACACGAGCGGCCACCGCGACGGCGCGGATACAAGCGTGCCGATGGACAGCGCAAGCCCAAGCGCGGTGCCGCCCGCCATCTGCCGATAGAAGCCGTGCAGATCGAGACGAGGGCTGCCCTTGGACTGCGCCGCCGTCGTCCATTCGAGTAGCCGTCGATGCGTGACGTACAGCCGCACGAGCGTCCGGACGATTGCATCGCCCATGCGCCACGCGTGGTCGGCAAGAAACGCGACCGAAAGCAATGTTTGCCATGTCGCGCGCCGCAGGTCGCCGCCCAGCACGTCGAGGTGATTGCGCAGACGGGTGCCTGCACGCCGCGGCACGATCGCGAATAGCGGCTGTATGAAAGCGGGAATGGCGAGCGTGGCGAACATCAGCAACGCGCCCGCAACGCCGGCGCGGATCGGCATCAACCAGCACAGGCCGAGCGTGACAACCATGAGCGGTGCCAGCAGCGAGCGACGCAGATTGTCGAGCATCTTGAAGCGCCCGATCACCGGCATGGCGAGGCGGTCATGGCCTCGATACCCAGCGATCCACGGCAGCAACTGCCAGTCGCCACGGGTCCAACGATGTTGACGTTTGGACGTCACGTCATAACGCGACGGCACTTCCTCCACGACCTCGATATCCGACGCCAGCCCGGAGCGCGCGAAAACGCCCTCGAACAGATCGTGACTGAGCAGCGTATTGTCGGGCACGCGGCCATGCAATGCGGCTTCGAATGCATCCACATCGTAGATGCCTTTCCCCGTAAAGGAACCCTCGCCGAACAGGTCCTGATAGACGTCCGAGACGGCTGCCGCATACGGGTCCATCCCGCCGGGACCGGAGAAGATGCGCTGATACAGTGAACCTTCCTCGCCGACGGGCAGCGAAGGCGTGACGCGAGGCTGAAGAATCGCATAGCCGTTGACGACCCGTTGTTCGACGCCACTGAACGTTGGCCGGTTCAGCGGATGCGCCATCTTGCCTATCATCCGCAACGCGGCGTCCCGGGGCAGACGCGTATCGGCATCGAGCGTGATGACGTAGCGCACGTCGGATGGTACTTGCGGCGGGCGCCCCGCGATCGACACGAAAGTTGTATCCGTCGCGCCACGCAACAACCGGTTGAGTTCGTGCAGCTTGCCGCGCTTGCGCTCCCAGCCCATCCATTTGTTCTCGCTGCTGTTGAATACGCGGCGGCGGTGCAGCAGCAGAAAACGGTTGCCACCTGGAGCTGGCTCATAACGGCGGTTCAGTGCTTCGATCGCGTCTGCAGCAACGGCGAGCAAATGCGCATCACCGTCTCGCACTTCGTGGTCGGCATCGATGCCGTCAACCAGTAGCGCGAATGACAAATCTCCACCGGCTCCCGCGAGGTGATGCACTTCGAGGCGTTCGATCTGCTCGCGCAGGTCAGCCTCATTGCTCAGTAGCGAGGGCACCGCGACCAACGTCCGAAGCCCCGAAGGCACACCTGCGGTCAGTTCGAGTCCCGGTAACATGACCGCGCCGAAACTCCACGTCACCGCGCGGTTAACAAGCGCGGTTGCGACCTCGGTGAAGGGCAGAAATGCACACAGGGCAAACAACACGACCACCCACGCGTCGAGATGACGCGGCGACTGGTTCCAAAGCACCCACGACGCCAGCGCGAGCAACGCCGCGGCCAACGTCAGGATCATGCCGACATAGCCACCCATGCCGAGGCCAACATTGAACCGGGTAATGCGCAGCCGCAAGGGCGCGCGGAATCCGATTGAATGCTCCAAGGTTCGCCGACCTTCCGCAATCAGATGGTAGCCGGGGTCACCGGCACGTTGCCCGGTATCGGCCGCCTCAGCCACCGCTGCTTGCGCCGAGTGAAGCGCGAGATCGACGATTTCGAGTTCGGTGGCGACCGAGCCGCGCGCCAGTTGCTCGATCGCACTGCGGTACAGATTGCGCGTCGGGAAGTCCATCGCGCCGAAGGAACTTCCTGCGCGCAGTCGTGCATCGACGAGACTCACACTCTCGAACAGTTCTGTCCAGTCGATATCAGACATCAGGCGCATGCTGGTGATCACATTGCGCACCGTGACATTCGATGCACCCTGCCGCTGCTGTGCATGCTGCACGACTTCATCGACAGACACACCCTGGAGCCTGAGCCGCTCTTCCAGCCACCCAAGCGCGGGCATCGTGCGCGGATCCTGATCGCGCAACCGTTTGGCGAGCTGTGCGGCGAACAGCTCCGATAACATCCCCGAGGAACGCGTAGAGATATCCGCTTCCAGCGCCGTGCGGGCATTTCCCGTTTGCAGCAGGCGGCTGGTGAGCGCATCGGCGTCATCGCGTGCGCGCCGACCTGCCGTAATCTGGTCAGCGAGTCGCCGCAGATTCTCGATCAGGACGACGCGCAGTGTGATCGCCACTGCCCACAATTCCCCGATCGTGAGCGGCTGAACACGCTGGTAAGCGTCGATGAAACGTCGCAGCACACGCGGGTCGAAGTGGCTGTCTGTATGCGCAACGAACGCCCACGCCAGGCCGAATACGCGTGGATAGCCGGCGAACGGCCCCGCAGCCAGCTTAGGCAGCTGACGATAGTAACCGGGCGGCAGATCGTCGCGAATCTCACGGATCTGCTGCTCGACGACGTGATAGTTATCGAGCAACCATTCAGCGGCGGGCACCACGCTTCGGCCATGTTCCAACTCTGCGGCGCTCGCACGGTAGGCCGCGAGCAGGACGGCAGCGTTATCGTTGAGGCGAGTGTGCAAGGATCGCACGGCAGGTGGCCTGTTCGTCACCGACTGGGCGGCGGCGAGGCTCTGCGCATGCTGCTCGAGGCGCTCGACGCTGAACAGTTCGTCGCGCACGGGCGACGTGTCCGTCCACGGCGGCGAAGCGGATCGAAACCGCGCGACATACTGAAGGAACGTGTTCACGGGTACTTCCTGCAACATCGGTGAATTCGACGGACCGGGGATTCCCATCGGCGCGATACCGTTGAAGGGCAAACCGCATACCACGGTACGTGGTCACATGGCTCGCCCAGTCGATGATCTTCCCGTCACCGGTACTGACATCACACGTTGGGCAGACATACACGTTGAATAACCAGGCATTTCCTTGTTTCTGCACGATCCCCTGCGCCGTACTCTCAACTACCGGTAACACGAACGGCTTGCGTCAGCCAGACAGCTTTGATACGCCACCTGACACGCCTGGATGCACGTTCTCTGCTGGTCGGCGACGTTATCCGTCGCGCTCCCTCGCCCTGTGGGCGTGCATTGGCATCGCGCCAACGTTGAATTACAGATGCTGCTCTGAACGGATACACAGCGTTGATCAACTCCCGCAAATGCGTTCGAAGCAAGCAGCGCCAGGACAACGACCATTGAGCCAACCACACTGATGCGCATATGTCGCTCCCCGCTCGGGATTTCCCGATGCCCGGCTCTCGAGTGTCGTCTGCTGCAAGAAAGCCAACCCTTCGGCGATCAAGACCCGAGAACGCCCGTGAACACGGTGCGCGCGCCTGAGCCGGACGTCGGTACGGTGCCGTACGGGCATGCATCTGCGTCGACGTGCGACGCATGAAAAGCTGGTCACGGCGACTTATAATCTGCAGGAGCGTGCCCGCGCCGCCCAGGTTGCGGAAAGCGCGGCTGCGACACCGTCGCGGGGGTTTTCCGCAGGAGGTCGAGGAGTGGTACATGGCAAACGTGGATCCTGCAAGGAAAAATCATCTGCTCGCCGTTTTGCAAGAAACGGAGTGGGCACGGCTGTCATCTCATCTGGTGCGCGTCGATATGCCCTTGGGGCAGGTCGTATACGAATCCGGTGATCGCCTCGATCACCTCTATTTCCCGACGACTTCGATCGTCTCATTGCTCTACGTAATGGAAGACGGCGCGTCTGCGGAAATTGCGATCGTCGGCAATGAGGGGCTCATCGGTATTGCACTGTTCATGGGTGGCGAGACAACGCCGAGCCGGGCGATCGTGCAAAGCGCCGGCGAGGCGTACCGGCTTGATGCTCGGATTCTGAAAGAAGAGTTCCGCCGTGCCGGCCCGGTTCAGCGGCTGCTGCTGCGTTACACCCAGGCGCTCATCACCCAGATGGCACAGACAGCCGTGTGCAACCGTCATCATTCGATCGATCAGCAACTCTGTCGGTGGCTCCTGCTCAGCATCGATCGCCTGCCGTCCAACGAACTGAAAATGACCCAGGAACTGATCGCCAACATGCTGGGGGTGCGGCGTTCCGGCGTCACTGAGGCGGCGTTGAAACTGCAGGATGCGGGGCTGATCCGCTACAGCCACGGACATATTGAAGTTCTGGATCGCCCCGGACTCGAAACACGCGTATGTGAGTGCTACAGCGTGGTGAGACGCGAATTCGACCGCCTGTTACCCGATCTGAAAGCCGTATAGACGTTATGCCGTTTCAGCCCGCAAAACGCTCCTTTGATCTTGATTATCACCGCGAGCCCCCGCGTATCCGCTGCGTGGGGGACGGCCCACGATGGACAACGTCTCTCATCGCCGGAAACTACGTCGAGCAGTCGGGCATGAGTGCGGTTGAACTCGCGCAACAGGGCGTGTTTTATGGCACCGCAGAGGCAGCTGCGCCAGTTTGTTTCAGTCGCAATGCCGCCCTTTCCTCCGACCAGTACCCCGCCTTGCCGTAGAACGCGTACAACTGGGTTTCGAAATCGCGCTCTAGCGGAATCCTGTTGTCGTAGTCCGGGCTATCCTTGATGGCGTCACGTGTCAGCTCAGTCGAAACAGTGGACTCGAGCCAGTCGATCAGAAAGATCCACTCAGTTGCCAGCAACACTTCCCTCGACGCCCACCAGCTTTGCGTATCGACGGTGAGATAACGTATAGTCCAGGCCTCATCGTCGAAAATGAATCCCGACACATACCCGATATCGCCATCGGCCGCCGCGACGTGGTAACCATCCACCGTGTCCGTGCTATGCAGATGACTGTCGCCTGGCGGCTTGTCGCCGAACAATGCGAGTTGCGCAAGCGTCTCCGGTGACACTGTCGATAGCACCGCACGGCTGAACGCCGGATAGCTACCCGCGCCCCACACGTCTACGCCGCCCCAATACACGGGGTAACCGTAATAGCGGAGATACTCGGCTTCGTCTTGACGCGAGACGGGTCTTTCAGTGTCGACAGAAGGACTCTCGCTCACCTGCTGCCGCGTGAGATCGACGTGGACCCTCAACGCCCCCGGATCCATGCGGATGACCGAGTAAGGCGAAATCAGCACACGCCGCCCGTCGATCCAGTTTCCCGCTTTGACAACCAGGTAGCGAATACCCCACGCTTCATGATCGAAATAGACCTCTTCGACACTGCCTATTTCGCCATCGCTCGCGGCCACCCTGCATCCCTTCAGACTCTCGATACTTCGCAACATGATTCGAAGCTCCTGCTACGTGTGGGACGGCATCAATGAATGCCTTCGCCATTGCCGAACGAAGGATGAATATCCGCTGCGACGACATTGCCCGTTACAACGTCTTGAGTCGGGTTACCTTCGTACCGTCCACCGTCGCGCCGGCCATCAAGCCGCCATTCGTCAGCACGAATGCGTTGATCTGACCGGTTGCCGTGCCCGCGTCGACATTGCCGTTCGCGCCGACCTTCAGTACCGCCACCGAGGCGTCAGCCCCCGCTGACCAGCCTTCGCTGCTGCGAAACCGATCGAGTGCGTCCGCGGTCATGAACAGAAAGACGATCGCCTTATTGCGCGCCGGCGTGCAGGCCGACCGAAGCACTCGCGGTGCTGTAGTACCCCACGGATGTTCCACCGACACGCAGTGCGCCTTCGCCATACTGTCCGCCCAATCCGATACCGGCATTGATAACCGTCGGAAACACGAGCAAACCATTCGATTTGCCGACCAGTTTGCGGGCGCCGGGTACCACGTTATGGAGCCGGGTGAGCGTAGAGTCGACGCCTGCGTCGATGGTACGGCGTTCGTCCTTCTGCTCGCCCATTGTGTCGGACCCGGCAGGCGTCGTCGTACAGTTGGATAGCGACACGCTGACCGCGATCATCGATCCCGGCACACCCCAGAGAAATGTTCGTCGTTGCATACCCGTCTCCTTAATCAACGGATGCGTCCGACGCTACGCGAGAGCCGGTGCCGAAGCGGTACGGCACCGTACAGACACGCCGCTGCACACTCGATAAGCTCCAGTTTGACGATGAACTAACCGCTAGCCGCCCGGCGTAGTCGTGATGGCTTCACCCGTGAGGGTTCTCATGGGGAAAATATAGAGCCCAACTTTCCGCTGGCAGTTCATCCAGTCTGACGGACACGGCAAACCCAAAGGAAAAAATATGACCTATTCAGTGTGGGGCATTCTGACCGGAATGACGATGATGGTTGCCGTCTCGCTTTACAGGTATCGGCAAAGCCTGGCAAGAAGGGAGAGAATCCGCTGGCTGAACGAACATCACATGATCGACAGACTATGCGCGAAGCTCGGTTTGTAGCGACTGACAAAACGGTCCCGGCGAGCGGCGCTGCAGTACAGCGCAATTTAACGGCCTATGCGGGCGATACCGCGACCCGTGTCGACGATGCGTTCGAACTCGCCATGCAATTCGGGAAGGACATCGTCGATGGTGACGTCCAGGCTGTTCCGATCTAGCGCCACGAGGACCGACGTGTCACATCATCAGTTTGAAGACGATCTCGCTCACCTCGAACGCATAATTCCTCAACTCGCCGCTGACGGCCCGTTTGGACTCGCCTATTGGCGTGGCCGTATTGCGGCGCTGGAAGCAGTTCAGACATCGCTTCCAAACGGTGCACGGCGTGTGACGCGTCTACTGATTGAGTTCAAGCGGATTGAAGAACGATCCGATTGACAGTCCCCGCATGCTCCGCTGGTGTCGCACGGACCCTTCGCTGCTACAGCGCTCCCGCTCGCGGCCGCCGCGGGACGCGCCAGCAGAGGCATCGCCAGGATGAACCATCATGCTGGCCTGTAATACCCATCGCGCCGAGATTCGATTGCTTTCGACTAAGACCTGAGGGCCGCCACGCTTCCTGTCCTGGTGATGCATGGCGTCGACGATCAGATCGTTCCCTATGCCGATTCAGGGCCCCTGTCGGCGAAGCTGGTCAAGAACGGGACCCTGAAGATGTATGCGGGCTTTCCGCACGGAGTGCCCACCACCAACGCCGACGCGATCAATGCTGACCCGCTCGCGTTCGTGAAAGGCCGAGTGCATATCAGGCAGATGAAAGAAGGACGGGTGGCCAGGCGGCCCGTCTTAAACGACGCCGGCGACGTGCCCCGGTGAACGTTATCGCTGCTCTTCAGCAGAAAGCGGCAAGTCGGATCGCGATCGGGATTGTTGGCCGCCGGCGCTGTGAAAGGATTAAAACCCTTGTACGTCGTGTTTTTCCACGACGAGATACACCTTGCGGTAATCCAGTTGATTACCGGGAACCGTGCTCAATTCATACATGCCGGAATGCAGTTCGTCCGCATTTGCCCAGTTGGCCATCGACATGCTCGCGGCCACCACCCATCCCAAGCGTAAATCTCTGATCACTTAGCTTTATCCTTTTGAGTTCTTCGCGGCATCGGCTTTCTCGAACGCTTCGAAGTTATTCTTCATCTTTGTGTCGTAGTCGTTCTCTTTGTACGTCGGACCATTGTAGCGGGACACAAATGCCGCACAGTCTTCGTTCTTCGCGGCTTTCGCGAGCGCCAAGTCCGCCTTGACGAAGTTGACGAAGCCCTTCAGATGTGGACGCTTCGCCGTCGACATGTCCTTCATCATCTCCTCGTACGGTGGCATAGCCCAAGGTCTTGTAGTTCGAGCCCATGATATGGAATGCGCCGCTCGAACACGCCTGCAATGCAGCGGACGCATCGAGCTTGAACGCCTTGGCGCACGTATGCAGACCGCATCTGGTGAACGGATCTGTACGGTCCGGTGTTAGTAGTCGGGCGCTACACCCCGTGGCACACCCTGCAAGGGTCTGCTCGCCGGATTACTTCCGTATGTTCAGGTTGCGGTGCACGCCACCGTCTTTCTCAGCTTGGCATATGGTTGTTGAAAATAACGAAGGGCGTGCGTACCAACAGGTGACTTCGGTGCCGCAACAAAAAAAGACACTGATGATTCGATGTAGCTTTCCGGACACTCTCTTGCAGGACCAGTCATTGCGTACAGAGTGGGGGACCGCCGCATGCTGACTACACACACGTATCGCGATCGGCAGATCGACGTGTGATTCGTCTCTCAGCTCTGGCCGTAACATCCCCTCAAGAGGCCGGAGTTTTGCGGCTGGTCCACCTGTGGACCGGCCTCTTTTTTTGCGGCACGTATCTGACGTTGCACTACACGGTCCCGCATCTCAGACGCGCTGGCCGGGGTTCAATCATCCTCATTTCGTCGATCAACGGTACGCGCGTGTTTAGCCATGGTGGCGCGTCAGCGTATTCGACGACCAAGGGCGGCTTGCTCGCGCTCGGGCAGATGGTCGCGCTCGAACTCGCCAAGCACAAGATTCGAGTCAACGTTGTGTCCGGGCAAGGTCGAATCGGAGATCGACGAGAACACGCAGGCGCGATCAGGCGAAGAGGCATCCGAGCCGGTGGAGTATCCCGAAGGCAAGATCCCGTTGACTGACGGCCAGGCGGGGACGGGCGACGACATCGCCGAGATGGTGGCGTTCCTTGCGTCGGACCGCGCCCGCTTTATCACGGGGACACCGGTGTGGATCGATGGTGGCCAATCCTTACTGGTGGGATAGCCAGGGAGAGGTGGGGTCGCGCGCTTCCGGCCCGCTTCTCATCTTCGATCCATAGTTCTCTCATACCGCTTGCGGTCTCGGTTCCCGCACAACCCTTACAGGGATCGACTTGGTAGCCGGCACCTTGCTCTCTTTTGCATGATGCGATAGAGGAATGAGCGGATTGCACTCAGGGAAATAGCCCCCGATACAGCCCTCTGGCAGATCGAAGCTGACTACTTGGAATCCATCCACCTGCCGTTCGACACCATCCGGCGGGACAGCTTCGAGCGATATCGACACGCCCGCTTCGAGCCCGTGACGCGCGATGTCCGCGGGGTTCATCAAGACAACCATCCGCGTCCCGCTGATGCCGCGAAACCGGTCGTCGAGCCGATAGATCGTCGTGTTGAACTGACTGTCGCTGCGCAGTGTGAATAGACGCAAATCCGTCGGGCAGCGCTCGGGCATGTCGGGATCTTCGTTCAATGTCTCGGGTACGAGAAACTCCGCCTTGCCGCTCTTCGTTTGCCATTTCCGTTCGCGCGCAGGCAGGGGGCGGTGAAAACCGCCCGGCGTCCACAACCGCGCGTTGAAGTCGTGAAAGATGTCGGGATAGGTCTGAGCGATCGCATCGCGAATCAGTGCATAGTCGTTGCTCCATGCTTCCCAGTCGACCGATGACTGATCGAGCGTCGCCATCGCGATGCCCGCCACGATGGCCTGCTCCGGCAGCAGACGGTCGCTTGCCGGCAATGCGACACCGCGCGAACCATGCATGCAGCCCGTGCTGTCCTCCATCGAAACGGCCTGCGGCTTGCCGAGGCGCGTGTCGACTTCGATGCGGCTCAGGCACGGCAGCAGATACGACACCTCGCCATGCACGAGATGACTTCGGTTGAGCTTGGTCGCCACGTGCACGGTCAGGCGCAGCTTGCGCCACGCCGGCTCGATCGCGTAACGGTCCGGAACCGACCTGACGAGATTGCCGCCAAGCTGCATCACCGCCCGCACCCGACCGTCGATCACCCCCTTGCACGCATCGACAGTCGCCATGCCTTCATGGCGCGGCGGGTCGAAATGGTATTGCTCAGCGAGCCTGTCGAGCGGCGCAAGCGAAGGCTTTTCCGTGATGCCGACCGTGCGCTGGCCTTGCACGTTCGAATGTCCGCGAATCGGCGATGGACACGCGCCAGGCTTGCCGATATTGCCGCGCAAAAGCAGGAGGTTCACGATCATCCGCACGTTCTGCACGTCCATCCGATGTTGCGTGAGCCCCATGCCAAAGTGCGCAATGACGGCCTTGGCCCGCATGTACTTGTCGGCGGCTGCCGTCATCGCTTGCCGAGGCAGGCCGCTCGCCCGTTCCAGTTCTTCCCAGCCGATGTTGCGGACGTACGCGGCAAACGCATCGAAGCCCGTCGTGTGTTCTCCGATGAAAGACACATCGATAATGCGAACGCCGCCTTCCGACAGCGCGCGGTCGTCTGCTTCGATCACCGCCTTGCAGATGCCGGCAATCGCGGCGGAGTCACCGCCCGCCTTCACCTGGTGGTATTGCGTGCTGATCTGCGTAGAACCAGGTGTGAGCATCTGCAACGGCGACTGGGGATTCACGAAGCTGACCAGCCCCGGCTCGCGTATCGGATTGAACGTGATGATCGGTGCCGACGTTCTGGCCGAAGAAGAACATCAGATCAGTTTGAGTGAAATCGTCGAGCGTGATCGTCCCGACGCCAACGCCAATCGCCTCTTTCAGGCCGACGCTCGTGCTCTCGTGACACATGTTCGAACTGTCGGGCAGATTGTTGGTGCCATACATGCGCGCGAGAAGCTGATACATGTACGATGTCTCGAGCGACGCACGCCCCGATGTGTAGAACACGACCGAATCCGGATCGAGTGCGCGCAGTTCGCGTCCGCTCTCTCCAAACGCATGTTCCTAGGTAGTTTCGACGTATCGGTCGGTCGCGGCATCCCAGCGCATCGGCGCGCAAAGACGCCCCGCTTCTTCGAGATCGTGGTCGTGCCACGCTTCGAGTTCGCTTGGTCGTGCCACGCTTCGAGTTCGCTCACGGTATGCGACGCAAAAATTCCGGCTCGACGCGGCGCAACGTCGTATCCCATGCGGTCGCCTTCGCACCGCTTTCGCAGAACTCGAACGGATGCGGATGAGCGGGTTTGGCCCATGAACAGCCGACGCACATGAAGCCATCGGGCTTGTTCTGATGAACGAGCACGCGGCTCGTTGTCACCGGCGCACGCTCGTGCACGAGCGCGCCTGCCACGGCCTTGAGGGAGCCCCAACCTCCGCTTGCATACGGATACGCATCGGATTTCTTATGAACGGTGCTCATCATGCGCTCCATGATTTCGTGGAGACGATGCAAGCATCCGCTGTGCCTTGAGCGCTTCAGAGCGACATCCGCTCAGCGCCGCGAGCCCGGCGCGTTGAAATAATGCTCGATGCGCGACAGTGCGTAACCCGCCGCGTGGTACCGGATCCCGTTGCGGCTACCGGCGACGTGTGAGGTTTCTGTAAACGGGACGATGCGATCGTTGCGCATGGGGTACGCCCACGCAACGCATTGCGTGCTGGGCGGTGGTCCATCCGATGGCGACGCATCGGCAACGCCGGTGTTGGCCACGACAACATGAGCGCAACACGGTTTCTGCTGTAGTGCGCCCGGTAGGCAGTCTGCCATCACCATTGCTGCCCTGTCACTTCGATATGCACTGCGTTCTCGGCGGGCATTTTCGAGAGCGCGCGATCCCACTTGCCGTCTGCCGAGGGTATTTAGCAATCGACGCCCTCTACATTGTGATTGCTTTTTTCGGAACGTGTTTTTGTCCTGGTTACAACCGCTGCGTCGCGCGTAATGGTCTCACGTCGTTGAACAACTGCGAAAGTGTGTCGGGCTCGACGGGCTTGACGAGGTGATGGTCGAAGCCTGCATGCCGCGAGCGCGCTACATCCTCGGGTTGCCCGTACCCCGTAACCGCGATCAGGGTGATTTTGAGCATCTCCGGCATCTTCCTTAGGCGCAGTGCGACCTCATAACCATCCATCCCCGGCAGCCCGATATCCAGAAGCACAACATCCGGCCGCTGCGCTATGCAGGCTTCCAGCGCATGCGGGCCGTCGGGCGCAGTCCGCACACGGTGGCCGTTCAGTTCAAGTATCACGGCCAGCGAAGTTGCTGCGTCGATGTTATCGTCGACCACCAACACGTTGAGCCATTGCGCATTTCCCAGCTCAGCGTGCGCGGGCGTGACGTCATGCTGTGCCTGCGCATCGGCGACGGGGAGCACAACGACCATTTGCGCGCCATGTCCGAGCCCTCCGCTTTGCGCCCGCACATTACCCCCGTGCATGTTGACAAGTGACCGAACAACAGACAGGCCGATACCTAGTCCCCCTTGGGCGCGATCTAAAGCACGATTCGATTGCGAGAAGAGTTCGAAAACCTCTGTCAGCTCGTCCGCTGCGATGCCCGTGCCGTTATCTTCGACTGTCACAGTGACGGCAGCTGAATCGGCGCTCACGCGAATTGCGATCTGGCCGCCGTCGGGCGTGTACTTCGCTGCGTTATCCAAAAGATTGCCGAACACCTGGGCGAGACGGGTCGGGTCTGCCTCGACGTAGATTGGTTTGTCCAGGGGGTGCACGGTCAGTGTATGCCGCCGCGCGTCGAGTGCCAGCTTCGCAACATCGATAGCCGCGTCGAGAATGGTCTTCAGTTCCACCGTGCTTCGTTTCAACGTGACCTTGCCCGTGGTAATGCGAGACACGTCCAGAAGATCTTCCAGCAGGTTGGCCAGATGCCGGCTCTGCCGTTCGATGATTTCACGTGCCCATCGGACACGAACCGGGAGCACGCCGTCAACCATCCTGATTGCTTCTGCCGCATTCCTTATGGGGGCAAGTGGATTGCGCAGTTCATGTGCGAGCATGGCAAGAAACTCGTCTTTTTGGCGCGATGCGTTTATAAGCCGGGCGTTGGCCTCGGCCCGGTCGGCGATCATCGCGCGCGCCTGGTATTGTCTGCGCCGGGCTCTAAGGGCGCTACGCGCTGCGCTGACGAGCGCCTCACCGCTTACGGGACGCTCTATGAGCATGACATTGGCCAATGTCTCGAGGCGCCGGCCTTCAACTGTCGATATGCCCTTCTTCCCGTTGCCGACTAGCAGCATGAAAGGAAAATCCGACCACGGGGGCTGATCGCCCAACCATTCGTCAAGCAAACGCAAGGCGTGTGCATCTAGCGCTTCGTCAGCAATCAGGGCACATGCAGCCCCTTCGACGAGCATCGCGACGAGTTCTCCGACGTCAGGGCAAATCGCACACTCCATTTCTTCGCGGGACAACACGCGGGCGATAACCTCAGCATCACGTCCACGCGGCGCGACAATCAGGATCCGTTCTTCCAAGATTCACTCCTGGTCGTTCGGCCGATCACTCAACAAGGGCTGCGCCCCGCGGTATGACGGCAAGCCGGAGAGTATGCCTTCGAAGTCTTTGAGGGGCGGTCCAACGCGCAACCCGCCAGAGTCGACGCGAAACTCTCGTATCGTACGTTCGTGCTCGCTTGTGCGGCTCTTGAGCACCGACAATGCAGACAGGACCTCTCCAGCGCTCTCGAAAAACCGGAACAGTACCAGTGCATCGCTCAGATAGCTCAGATCAATCTCGGAAGCCACGTTACCGATGAGTCCATGCTGGCCCAGCACAAGAATCGTAGTAATGCCCTGCTGATTGAGGTAACTCAGAAGCTCGTGCATCTGCAGGATCAGGTAGCGATGCCCCGGCATGGACTGTATGTAGGCGTTCAGGCTGTCGAGGACCACCATCGAGGCGCCATCGTCTTCGACAGCCTCACGCACAAGGGCCGCAAACTGTCCCGGCGACATTTCCGCAGGATCGATCTGCTGAACCGAGAGCCTGCCGTTTTCGATAAAGTCGTCCAAGCCCATATCGAGTTGTCGTGATCTCGACATCAGCGTGCCGAGGGTCTCGTCGAACAGGAGGTATTTGACAGTCTCGCCCCGCTGCAGGGCCGTCAGCGCGCAACGCACGGCGGTCGTTGTCTTGCCGACTCCGGATGGACCGACGAGGAGGGAACTGGTCCCCGGGATTAGCCCCCCGCCCAGCAGAGCATCGAGTTCACGCACGCCCGTAGACTGCGCAGTATTGTTGAATTCTCGACGGTGTGAAGCGGCGACCAGACGGGGATACACGGTAATGCCGCCCGTATCGAGCTTGAAATCGTGTTGACCTCCCACGAACTTGATCCCACGCATCTTGACGACACGAAGGCGCCGTTGTTCGGCGCCGTATTCCTGCATCCGCTGATCAAGCTCAATCACGCCGTGCGTAATGCTGTGAAGTTGCAGGTCGCCCAGCTGCGACGTTTTGTCGTCGAGGAGCCATACAGTGCAACCGCGGCTGGAAAAAAACTGCTTGAGCGCGAGCACCTGACGCCGGTATTTGAGTGCGTCCTGCGCCAGCAGGCGTAACTCCGACAAGCTGTCAAACACGACGCGGCGGGGATTCAGGTCTAATACCTTGCGCCGAACTTCGTCGACGGTCTCACCAAGTTCGACCTCCGACGGATGCAAAACAGACTGCCCGGCGTCCGCCGTTAGCCCATCCTCACTAACGAGCTCGTGAATTGACAGGCCTTCCAGCGACCAGCGGTGGGACTGTGCAACCGCCTCGAGCTCGGCAGCAGTTTCGGACAAGGTGATGTAAAGGCCTGGTTCGCCCCGCCTCAGGCCATCGAGCAAGAAATGCAGGCCCAGCGTAGTTTTTCCCGCCCCGGGTACGCCTTCGATCAGATATACGCGGTTCGGTATCAAGCCACCATTCAGCACATCATCAAGTCCAGAAACCCCTGTCGAGATACGGGTCGGAAATTCAGTTCGTGCCATAGGCGAGGAAGCAGAAGGCAGCATGGGTAGTCACTTAATATTTTTAACCTGATGCATTCCTTGCTAGATTCGTGCCAATGGGGGTGCCCACCCTTGTCTGCAACCTTGTCTTCTGCCGAGAATAATTCGGGCATGAACGGCTGATACTAAAACGACGCCCAGCGAGGTCGATTTCGGTGCTTTCAAAGCGTTGACGAAATTCAGCTTCCTCGCGCTAGCCGTGAACCAAGAGCCGCAGACCTTGGGGCACAAGCCGTCAAGGTGGCTTCGACATGACCAGGCGACCCGAAGAAATTGCATCGATGGCGAAGTCGGGAAGTTGCTGGCGGATGTATATGGCTATTTGGGCCGTCGTATTCGGGCAACGGGCGCGAGCGGTAAGTCCCCTGTTGACAGGCTCGACTACCCCGTCATGAAAGCCGCCTGGGTGCACGAAGGGATATGGCGACCGTACCAGCCTTTAACGTCGTCCGCGAAGCGTTATGTCGCGTCGGACCGTGATGACCGGCGGCAGATTATTCGATGTTGAGCCAACCATAAATCCATGCCCCTTGCGATAAACGATGACAGCGGCCTTCTTCACTGCTCAATCCATCGTGCCAGGAAAAGACAGTCGCGTGCCAAGGCTCTACCCGGTCAAGAAGGTCCTCCCCCTCTTCGACAACACCTCATTAGCCACGCGAATTCGGCCACCCGAGCAATCAAAGCCCGGTCGGCGGTGCCTGACTTTTTTTGCGTCAATCTTGTCCACCGAAAAAGTCTGTCAAAAGCCGCCAAATTTTTGTCGCGCGCTGCTTTCGTGGGAGGTTTATAAACAATCACACAACGCGATCAGCGGGCAGCAAAGCGATAAATCCCGGTAGGAGAGCGTGATGAATGACACAGATCAAGGCCACTTTGCACACGTTGCAGAGGCACTGACCAGGTTGCGAACGGCGACGATCGTCGCAACCATTGCGGTTGTACTCACCGGATGCGGAGGCGGCGGTACAGACAATGCAGCCAGCCCGATAACGGCTGCTAACAAAGCCGTCGCCAACCCGGTCACTCCCGCCGCTGACAAATCCACCGGGCGTCTGGTCGCTCCCCGGCATGCGCCCTTCCAGGGGCAAACCTATAAACAGTGGGTGGTTTCTTTCTGGCAATGGGTGAACGGTATCGACAACGGTCCTTTCTACCCGAATCCGCTCATCAACTGTTCCCGTCCAATTTCGGTTGGCCAAAGCGGCAGCGTCTGGTACTGGGCCACACCCAGCCCCTACTTCCACGCCCTGGACGTTCCAAATGCGCCACAGGTTTGCGACCAGTCCGCAGACGTTATCCCTGCAGGGACGTCTATCCTGCTCGCAACACTGGATACTTTTTCGTCGACATTGCTGCCTCCCGGCGCATACACCCCAACCAAGGCGTCGGGCGAACGTGCAATCGCGGACCGCTTCGCCGACCGGATCCAGGACATGTTTGTCACTATCGACAACGTTCCTGTGAACGATATTGAGTCGTATCGTGTTTCTACCGACCGTATCACATTCACAGCAGCGTTCCGTTGGGTTTTTGGTCTACCTGAACAGATTTACGGAACGGGTACGGGTGTCGCCGACGGCTACTACCTCATGCTTCGGCCGTTGCCGCCAGGTCCGCACACGATTCATTATGGCGGCAGGTTTCACTATCTCGCGGGCGACTTCGGGCCAGGCATTCCGCCGCCGGATTACGCCGTAGACGTGACACTCCTTGTCACGATCGGGCCTTAAATGGACAACGTTTTTCCTTTATGGCCGAACACGATCTAATGCACATCATTGTTACGACTCCGACTATGCTAAAAGCAAAAACCGACCCTCTACAGCCGCTCAGGCGAGCCTTACCTCGACGGCCGCTGCGAGAGTACATCGGTCATAGGAACGGCAGCTTTCGGTGTCGCACGAACAACGCTTATTGGCGAACCCGGAAATCCCTCGGCTGATGACGAACGGGCCGCCCGGATTGGTCGCCGACCTTCCCTAGTCGACCCACTACGGTCAGACGACTCCCTCCAGAGCGGTCAGTCAGTCGAATCTGTCGAATCCGGGTTTTGTGAGCCGAATTACCTTAAAGCGGCCGATGGCGACCTCACCCATTCGGCCATGAACGGCCACTTGAGATCGTCGCGCAACTTCTATGTCCGGGGGTGCAATAGGCCCTTGCCCACGACCGCCTTCCGGCGAGCGAATGACGCGTCACTCTGCCTCGATCCGGACACACACGGTCATAATCTGGGCTGCGGTGAATGACCGCTTCAATCCTGTAACGGGTGAGACACATGACAGTCCGTGAATTGATCATCCCGCCGACGATGCAACGTATCGTAGAGCGCGCCGGTTATGTACCGGCCGTGAAGGCTGGTTCCATAGTTTTCTGCGCGGGGCAGGTCGGGCGGACCGTTGCCCTCGAAGTCATCGCCGATCCCGAGGCGCAATTCCTCGCGTGCTGGGATAATTTGCGCGTGGTTCTGCAAGCGGCTGGATGCACTTTTGAAGATGTCGTCGATATGACGACATACCACGTGCAGATGAGCACGCATATGCCTACATTCCGTGAAGTGAAGAACCGGGTTTTTCCACGCGGCACATGCGCTTGGACTTCGATAGGCGTGTCCGAACTCGCGCATCCCGGCTTGCTGGTCGAGATCAAGTGCGTGGCAGTGAAGCGAGATGCCGCCGCAACGGAAGAGTCTGGTAACTGCTGAAGATCAGTCGCCAGTACGCCACGTGACGACACACGTTAGACATGTACCGCGAGTCGCCGGAAGGGCCCGCAAGTGGAGCGCGCCAGCGACGTCAGAAAACGACAGATGGACGACTACGGCCGATTGCATTCAGAGCCAAAGCCCGGCCGGGCGGCCGGCCGCACCGACGTCGGCGCGGCGGGCGCGCGTGCGAGCGAGATGCCCAGCGCGGCGCCGACGGCGAGGAACAATGAAATCGAGAGCAGCGCGACGATGAACGCGTGCGCAATGGCGGCGGGATCCTGGCGCGCGCCGAGGACCATATAGAAAATTCCGCCGATGATCGCGACGCTGAGCGAGGTGCTGACCTGCAGCGTCGAACTGGCGATGCCCGCGATCATGCCGGAAAGCGCCGGTGCGACGCGCCCGGTCACCATGCGCATCAGCGTGGGCAGCGCGAGCCCCTGTCCGAAACCGATGACGAACAGGGCGGCGGCGAGCGGCACGGACGCGAGCGGCATCCCGATCGGCGTGGCATCGACCAACCACGCGAGTCCGACGAGCCCGACGACCTCCAGCCCCATGCCAAACGGATTGACGTAAGCGCCGATGAGACGTGCGCAGAACGGGGTCGACAACGGGCCGAGCAAAAACCCCACGCCGAACGGCAAGAACACGAGGCCCGCGCTCAGCGCGTCGACATGCAATGCATTCTGCAGATACACCGAGAACAGCAGGAAGAACGCGCCGATCGCGTACAGCAGCAGCGCGATCAGCAGCGCCCGTCCCAGCCCCGGCGCACGCAGCGCGGCCGGATCGAGCAGCGGTGCGCCGCCGCGGCTGCCCAGCCTGCGCTCATACCGCCAGAAGAACCCGGCGAGGGTCGGCGCCGCGATCAGCGACACCCATGCCCATAGGGGCCAGCCTGCTTCGCGCCCCTCGATCAGCGGCACGATCAGCGCGCCCAGCGTCAGCATCGACAGCGCGGTGCCGCCGAGGTCGAGCTTGCGCGCATGCTGCGCACGCGTTTCCTTCAAGAGCGGAACGCCGAACAGCACCACCAGAATTGCCAGCGGCAGGTTGACGAGGAAGATCGTGCGCCAACCCAGGTTCAACAGGTTCAGCGAGATCAGGATCCCCCCAAGCGCCTGACCGACCACGGCGGCGAGGCCGAACACCGCGCCATACAGGCTGAGCGCGAGCGGCTTTTCCGTTTCCGGGAAGATCGCCTGGATCGAAGCGAGCGCCTGCGGCGCCATGATCGCGGCGGTCACGCCCTGCAACGCGCGACCGACGATGAGTGTCCACGGCGAGCTCGCGAGGCCGCACAGCGTCGAGGCCGTCGCAAAGCCGATCAACCCGAGAAAGAACATGCGGCCGCGGCCGAACAGGTCGCCCAACCGCCCGCCGGTGATCAGCGTCACCGCGTACAGGCCGGCATAAGACGAAATGACCAGTTGCTCGGCCGATGACGAGGCGCCCAGTTCCGCGCGGATCGACGGCAGCGCGACATTGATGATGAAGAAGTCCAGCGGCGGCAGGAACGCGCCGACGAGCAGGACCGAAAACATGGCCCAGCGACGCGAGTGGGGCGAGACGGGATCATTTGGTGACATGGACGGCTCTCCATACGGAACCAATCGGTTCCAAATTGAATAAAAAAACTCAGTCGAGGAGACGCATCGTGCAGTCGACCAGCGCGAGCATGTCGCGCTCGGGCACGCCGGTCTTCCCCAGCACGCGCATGCCCTCGATCTGGCAGACGAGCAAACGCGCCAGTACCTGTTCGTCCTGCTCGGCGATTTCGCCGCTCGCCTGACCGCGGACGATTGCTCCCGCATAAAGCTGCTGCAGGCGCCGGAACATGCGCCCCGTGCGCTCGGCAACATCCGCGTCGCGCGCGGCCAGTTCGGTGGTCATCGCAATGGCGAGGCACCCCCGCCGGCCAGCCTCGCCGACAGACAGGTGCGCATAGCGCAGCAGCGAGTCGCGAATCGCATCCTTCACGGGGCCGGGTTGCGACAGGATGTCCGCGGTCGCCTTGAGCCCGTCGGCCATGTACAGGTCGAGCGCCGCCAGCAATAGCGCCTTCTTGTCGCCGAAGGCCTTGTAGAGACTGCCGCGCGACAAACCGGTGCTGGCCATCAGGTCGGGCAGGGACGCGCCTTCATATCCGCGGTCCCAAAAAACGTCCATGGCGTCGCGCGCGGCATCGCCAAGTTCGAATTCGCGGGGGCGCCCCACGCCAGCCGAATTTGCCATCGATCAGGTTCGCAAACGATGCAGTGCTTGAAAGTGGGGTCGATTATATGGACTGATCGGTTCCGATGTCAACGCGCGTATCGGCAGGGCGCGGCAATGGCCACCCCATCTCACATCTGAAGCACGAGGAACGCAATGATTTTGCGAACCGCAGTTCGGATGGCGTTCGGCGTTTGCGCTGGTATAGCGGCTAGTTGCTGGGTCAATCCGGGGCAATTTAAGGGCTCGAAATTCGGCCCTGCGATAGCAAGGGATGTTCGTCGAGGTAGCGAACGACAGAGCGAGCACGCTTAATGTAGGAGGACTTTAGCCTAGGAATGTCGGCGTTAAGATGAGATTCGCGCATCATCTGCGGCGGCTCGCGCCTGTGGAATGCCCGGTGTGTAGCCCCTCAAGGTCCCGGTGCGACCCACAGGAGCCGTTCATCACTTTCCCAAGCGGACGTTCGCAAGTGTCCGCGTAGGCGCAGAGGTGCCAGCGGTTAGGATTTGCTGCAGAATTTGCCGTACGGCGTCCGATCGGTAATCGAGCGCTTGTTGAGCGCGGCGTCTCGAAGCGCCGTCGCGCGGTCGGTCAGCGGTTTGGCTTCCGCAGAGCGTCCCGCTCCAGCAAGGGCGCGTGCGTACTCCTCCAGAAGATCGGAATACGCAACAGGTGCTTTGTTCGCGACATTCGCTCCGTCCAAGAACGGCATTGCGCGTTCGAAGTATGCGGCGGATTGCGAAAACTTCTTCTGGTCCAGATTCAAGCGAGCCAGTTCGATCAATGACAGAAAGAGAGGTTGGCCTGCTTGTTTATCAAGCTGGTAAGCCGCGTTAAGTTCGCGTTCGGATTCGTCAAAGAAACAGGTGACGCCCAACGAACGCCCGTATTCGTAGTGTGCGATAGCCCTGCTCGCTGGAGGCAAGTCCGCCTGATCAGCGTTCAGCGTTGCACGGGCAAAAGCTCGACGTGCGGTGTCCCAATCGCCGCGCCGCTCGGCTGCCGCACCGACCGCAGTGTAATTGGTGGCCACCCGCTCGCTGACTGCCGAAGCGCATCCGCATAGAACAACGCTTAAGATGAGAACCGCGGCAAGCACCTTCATGTTTTCTCAATTGCGGGGATAATTGTTGTCAAAATGAACGTCGCTCAGACGGATCCACGCAGTGCCGCACATAACCCTTTTTCAAGGCACATGTGAAAGACTGTCGTAGCAAATCTAACGGCTCGTCAGAGAGAAACTTGAGCGTAGCGCCCATGGTTCATTGCAGAAATGCTGGATCGAGTTCATACGGATACAACAGAATGCGTGCGCCACGCGTGGGCTTCGTTTGTTGACGATCCAAGTAACCCCGTCGACCGGCCGCTTCTGGCCGAGGCCGTGTGGAAACTCGATTTTCTCGGCTGAGGGCGAGGTGGGCGGTCGGGTCAATGAAGTTAGATGCGTCGAGCTTGCGCTATTCGAGCATCGCGAGCGCAAGAAGCCCCTCAGGGCCTCAGTTCCCAGCCATCCTCATTGCCTTCATTGTCCTCGCAACCGCAAGTATATTCATGACTCGCTTGAGGTTGTAGGCCAGTACCTGAAGGCTCATTTCGGTGCTCACCCGTCCGAGCGTCCGTGTCAGGAAGTGTGTAGCACCCATCCATTGCTTCAGCGTGCCGAAGACATGTTCAACGGTGCTTCTTCGGATGGTCATTGCGTCAGGCTTCCGGTCGAGTCGACGCTGCATGGCTTCGAGTACATGTTCGTGTTCACATCGTCGGATGCGGCGATAGTCGCTGGGCGAACATCGCTCCTTGAGATGGCAACGCGGGCATGCGCTGGGCCAGTACACGTTCAGATTCATACCATTCTCAACGGTCTTGAATCGAAGAATTGCGCGCTCTCCGGCGGGGCATCGATACTCATCGTTCCTGGCAACGTAGATGAAGTCGCGTTTGGTAAAGAGCCCTTTCTTCCTCGACGCTGAGGTGAGCGGCTTCGGCACATACGTGGTGATCCCGGCCAATTCACATGTGCAGATGGACCGCACGTATCACGGGCACCGCCCTCGCAACCGCCGCTCTATGTGCGATCCGGCCGACCCGCAGAACAACAACACGAATGCCACCGGGAAAGCCTATGAACGTTGACCACCATCTGGCGCGGGAACTGGCGCATATCCGCGTCATGATCGCCCAACTCGAACACCTGGTTCGTGAAGACGATGCACGCTGGACGAGCCTGGTGACGACACCAGACTACTGGCGCGCCAGGATCAATGAGATTCTGGCGACGGGCCTTCCGCCTGCGCTCGAACCACCGATTCGCGCACTGCTGGCGAGACTCGACACCATCCGTGCTTCGCGCAGTTGAAGTCGGCCGACCGCGACGATATTCCTTGTACCCGCCTGAACGGGAAGCCCGACTGACTGAACAAGGGAACTGCCAGACGCCGCGGCGACGCATCACCTTCCCGATGTGAGCGTGATCTGGGGGGAGTCTTCATATTTGTTCTGCATGCACGCCGTCAATCCAGTGTGGAGACGGCCATGGCAACACCGTGGATTCGCTATCTTGCGATCCACAAAGTCTTCTGCTGTATAATCTGTATACAGTGCATTCACATTGTTTGAGGACGGGCTGGATCCGGCCGGTGCGTCGCCTCCGACGCATTGCAATGGCACGCGAAGGCCGCATGCAGGCGCCGTTCAGTCAGGCAGTGAAAATTCGAGACACCATTGTGGACGACTCGTCGAACGCGCGGGAGTCGATGCGTGAACAGTTGCCCGGCGCGTGTCGCGCGGCGCTGGACGTGCTAAACGATGCGAGTAAATAGTCGAGGAATACAGCCATGCTCAACACGCAAACCGCCCGCATGTTTTCCCGGTATAAAACCTGGGCAGACGACGTCCTGTACGATTCCATCGAAGCATTGCCGCCCGATGAAGTCCTCAAAATCCGGCAGACGTTGTTCAGGACGATGATCGGCACGCTAAACCATATGTAAGTGATCGATCTGATCTGGAAGGCGCACCTCGAACGCAAGGAGCACGGCTTCACGACACGTAACGTAATCGTGCACGCCAATCTGGGCGATCTGCGCCGCGCAAATCAGGACATGAACGCGTGGTTCGAGCATTGGGCCGACGCGTAGTCCGACGCGTCGCTGGCTGAAGAACTGTCGTTCGCGTTTATATCCGGGGAACGTTCGACGATGTCGCGTGGCGCGATGTTTATGCATCTCGTAAACCACGCTTCGTACCATCGCGGGTGGGTTTGCGAAATGTTCTTCGACGTTCCCGCGAAGCCGCCCGCTACCGATCTGCCGGTTTTTCTCATGTATCACCCTGAATCCGGCTTCTCGCACGCTTCGCGCGATTGCGCGAAAACGTAATCCTCGCTTCCGCACCACCGTGCTGCCTCGCCTTCCGGCATTGATAACATTTGAACATCAATGCTTCGAAAAATTGCACTTATCGTTTAGGGCGTCTTGAGCAAATATCGATTCTCAAGACGTTCATAACACGCATCGACTGAGAACGCATCGGAGACAGGCGCGAAGCGCAGACGAGCGCTTTGCCGCAATCAAGTGCAGGCCCGCCGCCTACCGTCGCCGACGCACATCTCGACTGATCCACTCCGCTATGTGAATCCTGCCGCCGCTTTCGAGCGCGTCCACGGCAGCGGAGCAACTCGCCCGCCGCAGCGAGCCAAACGAATACCTGGTACCTGCTTCATTCGTCATTTCTTTTAAGTTCAGGAGACACTTCACATGCAGATCACCGGAATGTTGCATGGCGCACGCCTGCTGCAATTTGTTGGCTTTCCGTCCAGCGAGGTGCTGGGCCCCGGCGCCAGCGAGGAAGAGATCAAGTCACTCATCGACCGAAACGGTCAGATATTCGTCAAACCAGTGTTCAAGGGCGGCGTGGGCAAGAAAGGCAAAGCCGGCCTGCTCGGCCGCGCGACTGATCTCAAGACGGCGCTCGCGGAAAAGGAACGGCTGTACTTTGCGGAGCACGTTGTGGGTCATGTGAGGGCAAAGGCGAACGGCGTCACATTCGAAGCGGGTGTACCCGCCAAACACGAAGTCTACTTTTCGATCACCGATTCCACGCGCTTTCGCGCTCCCACCATGACGCTGTCGCACATGGGCGGAATGGACATCGAGGAGGTCGATCCAAAGTACGTCGCGATGGTGCCGTTCGATGCGCTGACGGGACTGAAGGCGTTCGTCGTAGCGAATGCGCTGAGCGAGATCGGCGCGCCGCGTGAAATCATCTCGCCGCTCGTGCAGCAATTACCGAAGCTCTGGGAACTCTTCCATGATTTCGGCATGACAACGCTCGAACTGAACCCGATCCGCATGCGCGAAGATAAAAAGGGGCGTCTCACGCCCATGGCATGCGACTTCAAGTGCGGATTCGATCGCGACGATCCGCGTTTCTCGCGGCTCGGTCTCCCGCCCCATCTCTTCGCCGCAGACTACTCGGATTTCGAGCAGGAGATCAATCAGCTTCGCACGCACCAGGGACAAAGCGATGTGTACGTGATCAACGATAAGGGAACCATCCTCGCGCCCACCTTCGGCGGCGGCGCGAACTCGCTCGTCACGGAAATGCTGGGCGACGCGGCCATCATCTCGTCGGACTTCGGCGGCAATCCTCCGTACGAGAAGATGAAGGAAGTGGCGCGCATCTGCTTCCGGCACTGGCTCAAGCAGTCAAACGTGCTATTCATCATCGGCGGCAAGTCGAACAACACAGACATCTACGAAACCTTGCGCGCGATGGCCGATGCGCTGCGCGAGCACTTCAGCGAGCACGGTCCGACACCGCTCTATGTCGTGCTCGGACGCGGCGGTCCCAACCTGGTGCGCGGCATGTCCACACTACGCGACACCTGCGATTCGCTCGGCCTGCCTTACCGCCTCTTCGGTTTCGACTCCGACATCAGCGAAGTCATCCAGTACGCACGCAAGGCCGATGCATGGATGCAGGCGGGTGGACGCTCGCAGCTCGCGGCGCGCATCGGCGCGCGCGACGCTCAATCGCAACTGGCATCGGCCTGAGGAGATCGACATGCACAAACAAGGCAACAGCCACTTCAAATACTTCGTCGGGGTACAGTCGCTGGCGGATATCGCTACCCGTGAAGATCGCGTCTGCGTGCTCAATATCCTGGGCGGCGAGTCGTCCGATGTGACGCCGGTGAGTCACGCCTTCTCGGGCGCGAATGTGGTGTTCGGCACGGCGCCCGGCAAAGGCGGACAGGTGCTCGCAACGCCCGTGGGCGACATTCCTGTCTTCAACAATGTGCGAGAGGGTCTGGAAGCCGGCCATCGGTTCGACTGCGGCGTCGTGTATCTGCCGCCTTCCGCCGCGCGCGACGGCGTGGCCGAGCTGATCCGCGTGAATCCGGATCTGCGCAAGATCTTCATCATTACGGAGAAGATTGCCGTGCACGACGCGCGCGAGATCCGCGCGATGGGGCAGCAGGCGGGTATCGACATCTTCGGCGCAAACGGGCTGGGCGTCGCGGACTCATGGCAGCGCGTGCGGATCGGCGGTGCGCTCGGCGGTGACGATCCGGGCGCCACACTGCGGCAGGGATCGATCGCGATCTTCTCGAACTCCGGCGGCTTCAGCACCACGATCGCACAGTATCTTCGCATGAGTGGCTGGGGCACATCGACCGTCATTTCCAGCGGAAAGGATGTCTACATCCACTATGCCGCGCCAGAATTCGCGTTTGCCCTTGCCAACGACGCGCGCAGCAAGGCCGCCGTGCTGTATTGCGAGCCCGGCGGATACTATGAGGCCGACGCGCACTTCAACAAGCCCGTGGTCGCGTGCGTAGTGGGCCGCTGGAAAAGCCGCCTCACGCGCGCAGTCGGACATGCGGGCGCGATGGCGGGCGGCGCCGACGATGCGCTCGCGAAGGAACGCTGGTTCAAGGAGAAGTTCGGCGTCGAACGGCTCTTCACGCCCGACGATCCGTGCTGCTCGGCGAAGGGCGCGGTGGTGACGAACATCGCCCATATCCCTGCCGCGCTCACGGCGGTGATGCGCGCGAACGCAACGATGCCCGACTTCGAGCCCGAAGGTAGCCTCGCGCTCAAGCCGTGGTTCGGCTCTGATCAGGGGCTCGATCTGCCCGACGATCTCGCGCTTGCAGTCGTGAGAGCGGTAGCCCCGTATGACGAACAGGTCGCGCGGGTGAATGACCAGATCGGGGCGATCCCGCCTCGGCAGCCGCTGAAAGACGCCTCGGGCGCCTCGCAGATGGATGCAAGGACTCAGGTCAGCAGCCTGCACGGCGTATCGATGCTCGAAGCGGCGACGCATTCCTTCGAAGCGAACGTGTGCCTCGCGCTGTTGCACGAGTTCGGCGGCGCAAACGACGAGAAGCTGATCGACGTCGCGGTCGGCGCGGCAGTGAACCTGTACGGCACGCCTGAACTGGCGGCGGCGCAAGCGGCGCGAGAAGCAGGTAACGCACCCAACGCGGTGCTCGCCGCCGCAGCGGCGATCGTCGGGCCGAACCGCCAGCGCGCGGCGCGCGAGGCAGCCAGGCTGATGATCGACCGGTTCGCCGCTGCGAAACTCGCGGACGCGTTCGATCGCGATTTCGACGTCGACGCCATAGACACTGAGGGCAGCGCGATACTTTTCTCCGACGAACCCGACGCGAAGGCGCAAGCCATGCTTACTGGGCTCGCCGCACGCGGCGTGAGTTCGGCATTCGTGCGGTGGGTTGCCAGCGGCCCTGGCCATCCGCGCGCGGACGCCGTACTCGCAGCGATCACGACGACACTCGCCTGGGGCCCGCTCATGCGCAAGCGCATCTCGCGTCCGGCGGCGGAGAACCTGCCATGGTGGACGAAGCTCTTCGGCACGCTGATCGGCGCCTCGGCGGACGCGTCGCGCCACCATCCTGATAGCTTCTGCGATCTTTCCACCGAAGCATTGCTCGGCGAACGCTCATTGACGGAGACCGCGTTCGCTGCGTTGCTCGGCCTGAAGCCATCCGATGACGACCTGTTCGCATTCAGCACGCTAACCGGATTGCTGCTCACGAACGGACCGGGCGCGATCTCGGCGCAGGGCGCGAAGGGCGCGGTGTCCGCAGACGGCCCCGAATCGCCCGAACGCGTGCAGTTGAACAAGGCGCTGACAGGCTTTCTCACGCACACCGGCTATACGCACGGCGGCAACGGCTATGAAGGTATCGCGTTTCTCAACGAGGCATTTCGCGACAGCGGCCTCGACGATCCTGCCAACGCGCAACACGGCGTTGACCTCGAGGCGCTCGCGCGGCGTTCCGTCGAGCACTATGCACAGTACAAGGCCCGGCAAAAGCATGCGGGCAACCTCGATATCGCCAAGCTGCCGGGTGTGAATCACCCGGTGTTCAAGGTCAAGCCGGTCAATCACGATCCGCGCGAGGTGTTCATCGCCGGGCTTTACGAGAAGCGAGGCGAGTACAACGCGTTTCACGCGTACTACCGTGCGCTGGTACAGGCATTGTTCGACGCGGGCGTCTCGCGCACCGTCTACTGCGTCAATGTCGATGCTGTGATCGCCGCGCTGCTTTTGAAGATGCTGTGGCAGCCGCTTAGACGCGGGGACATCAGCGAGGCGGATCTCGAAACCGCAGCGTTCACGATCTTTCTGTACCCACGCATGCTCGGCTGTGCCGCGGAAATCGACGATCACCTCAACCGTGGTCGCAATATGGACACGCGTACGCCCGCTTCACAGTGTCGCTTCGTGGCCTGATAGCTGGCGTCTGAAGCGCCGCCGGGCGCCGGTTCGACCCTGACGCACGGCGGACTCAGAGGTAATGTGGATTGATAACGTTAAGACATCAATCATTCAGAAAATTGCACTTATCGTTTCGGTGGCCACGAGCCAACATATGCGAAATGACAAAGAGCCGATGGCCGCATATTTCGGAATTTCAAGGAGACACATCGATGCACCCCTCACCCTCTACCCTTTCACCGGGACGATCAAAGGCCGCAGCGGTCTTCCGGGTAACGGCCGGAAACTTTCTGGAGCAGTTCGACTTTTTTCTGTTCGGCTTCTATGCCACACAGATCGCCAACGTCTTTTTTCCCACCGGGAGTGAGTTTGCATCGTTGATGATGACGTTCGCTGTTTTTGGCGCGGGTTTTCTCATGCGCCCGTTGGGCGCCATCTTGCTCGGTGCGTACATCGACGACGTCGGCCGTCGCAAGGGTCTCATCGTCACGCTGTCCATCATGGCAAGCGGCACTATCCTGATTGCGTTCGTACCCGGCTACACGACGATCGGCCTTCTGGCGCCAGTGCTGGTGCTCGTCGGCCGGCTGCTGCAGGGATTCTCGGCAGGCGCGGAACTGGGTGGCGTGTCGGTGTATCTCGCCGAAATGGCTACGCCCGGCCGTAAGGGCTTCTTCACGAGCTGGCAGTCCGCGAGCCAGCAGGTAGCGATCGTCGTGGCTGCGGCCCTCGGCTTCGCGTTGAACCAATCGCTGAACGCCACAGCCATTGCGGCCTGGGGATGGCGAGTTCCCTTCTTCGTCGGCTGCATGATCGTGCCATTCATCTTCATGCTGCGTCGCAATCTCGAGGAAACGCAGGAATTCAAGGCGCGCCAGCATCGCCCGAGCATGAACGAAGTGTTCCGCACGCTGGTCCAGAACTGGCCCATCGTGATCGCTGGCATGATGCTGGTAGCGATGACTACCGCGAGCTTCTATCTCATCACGGTGTACGCGCCGACCTTCGGCAAGACGGTCCTCCATTTGAGCACTGCGGACAGTTTGCTCGTGACCCTGTGTGTCGCCGTGTCGAACTTCATCTGGCTCCCGGTCGGCGGAGCGCTCTCCGACAGGATAGGCCGCCGGCCGCTTCTCGTCGGCATGACGTTACTTGCCATCGCGACCGCCTACCCGGCGCTATCGCTGCTCGCGCACGCACCGAGCTTCGTCAACATGCTGCTCGCGCTCCTGTGGCTCTCGTTCATGTACGGCATCTATAACGGCGCGATGGTCGTCGCACTGACGGAAGTGATGCCGGTTCAGGTACGCGTTGCGGGCTTTTCTCTCGCCTATAGCCTCGCGACAGCGGTGTTCGGAGGATTCACGCCAGCTATTTCGACAGCGCTCATTCACATGACGGGCGACAAGGCCGCACCTGGTTACTGGATGAGCTTCGCCGCAGCGTGCGCGCTTGTGGCGACGTTCGCACTCTATCGCAGGCGCGCAGCGACGCTGACGCCGGCTCACTAACACGCATCTCGTTGCACGGTGCATCTATTACCTGCTATATGACACGACTCCAATCATGAAAAATCTGCTTCTAAAATTATGTGCGATGGCGCTCGTGGCAACCTCGGCTGCCGCGGCAAATGCGCAGGCCGCCGACCTGCACGTCATGAGCTCCGGCGGTTTTACCGCCGCGTACACGGTGCTCGGCCCCAGGTTCGCGTCCGAAACGGGCAACACGCTCGACACCGCGCTGGGTCCGTCGATGGGCAAATCGCCTGAAGCGATCCCCAACAGGCTCGAGCGCGGCGAGCCCGCGGACGCGGTCATCATGGTTGGCTATGCACTTGACGAGTTGATCAAGGAGGGCAAGGTGGTCCCCGGATCCCGGGTCGAGCTGGCCGATTCGCGAATCGGCATGGTCGTGCGCGAAGGCGCGGCGAAACCCGATATCAGTTCGGAAGATGGACTCCGGCAGACGCTGCTGCATGCGAAGTCGATCGCGTACTCGGACAGCGCGAGCGGCGTCTACATCGAGCGCGAGTTGTTCAGGAAACTCGGCATCGAGGAGCAGGTCAAGTCGAAAGCGAAGATGATTCCGCGAATCCCTGTAGCCTCGGTGGTGGCAAACGGAGACTACGAAATCGGCTTCCAGCAGGTGAGCGAATTGCTGCCCGTCAAGGGCGCGACCTTCGTCGGAAAGATTCCTGAGTCGTTGCAGTCCGTCACGCGTTTCGCTGCCGGCATTCCCGTCGGTGCGCAGCACCCGAAGGAAGCGAAAGCCCTACTCGACTATCTCGCGTCACCCGGTGTGCAGGCGGATGTGAAAACCACCGGGCTCGATAGCGTCTCCGCTCACTGAAAACAGCCTCGGGCATCCTTCATGTCACCTTCCCCGGGCATTCTGCGCGGGCTCTTCCGCGCCGTCCGGCGCTGCTTCTCCGAGCACCCGCGCGAGACGCGTGCGATCGCAGGCACCTTCCCATATCGAAACGAAGATCACTGCGCAGGCGTTGCTGATCACGCTCGTCAGGGCGCGTGCCTCGGACATGAAACGGTCGATGCCCACAAGCAGCGCCACCCCGGCGACGGGCAGATCGGGAATCACCGTCAGCGTCGCGACGAGCGCGACGAGCCCGCTGCCCGATACGCCGGCCGCGCCCTTCGACGTCAGCAGCATGACTGCAAGCATCGTGGCGATTTGCAGCGCGGAAAGCGGCACGTCGCATGCCTGCGCAATGAACATCGAAGCGAGCGTCAGATAGATCGCGGTCCCGTCGAGATTGAACGAATAGCCCGCGGGCAACACGAGCCCCACTACGCCCTTGTCGCAGCCGAGCGCCTCCAGCTTTGCGATCAGGCGCGGCAGGACCGGCTCCGTCGATGACGTCGCCAGAACGATGAGCAACTCCTCGCGCATGTAGCGCAAGAGCCGCCAAAGCGCAAAACCGTGCAGACGCGCAAGCGGAGCGAGAATGAGCGCGATGAACAGCGCGCATGCCACGTAGAAGGACACCATCAACATCCCGAGCGAGCCGACCGAGCGAATGCCGAAGCGGCCCACCGTGAAAGCCATCGCGCCGAATGCGCCGAGGGGAGCAAGTCGCATGATCATCGCGAGGATGCGGAACAGGATCTGAGCGATGCCGTCGGTGAACGCGAGCACCGGCCTCCCCAACTTCGGATAGGCATTCAGCGAAAAGCCGAACAGCAGCGAGAGCAGCAGCACTGGCAACACCTCGCCCTTGTCGAAGGCGCCAAGCATCGTCTCGGGGATGAGGCTCATTGCGAACGCGACGACGCCGCGCGGATGCGGGTCCTTCACGTATTGAGCGAGGATACTCACGTCCAGATGGGCGGCGTCGATGTGCATACCCGCACCGGGTCGCAACAGGAAGGCCGTGACAAGTCCGAGCGCGAGCGCTGCGGCAGTCAGAAGATAAAACAGCGCCAGCGCCTGAAAAATCGTCCGGCCGATTGCCTTTCCGCTCGCAAGCGACGTAATCCCCGAGACGATCGTGCAGAAGACGATCGGCGCAATCATCATCCTCACGAGACGAATGAACCCGTCGCTCAAGGGCTTGAGTAGCGGGCCCGCTTGCGGCAAGAAGTGGCCGAGTGCCATTCCGAGCACCATGGCCAGTACAACTTGTACATAGAGCAAGCGAAGCGGTCTTGCCAACTTCACGATGGGGTCTTCCTGCCTGGCCGCTTTTCCAGCGGCGCATCATTGTCTGATCTGTCAGCACTTGCCGCGGCACCGTACCTCATCTCGACAATCGTTTTGTGGAACTCCTGGGCGGCCGGTGTCAGCGGGCGCCCTCGACGCCTCAAGATTCCCACGCGCCGATTCACCACCGGTTCGACTAGCGGTACGCTCGTGAGGATGTGATGATTGCGTCCCGGCATGGCCATGGACGGCACCGCCGCGACTCCGAGCCCCGCCTCGACCAGACCGAGCATGGTTGTGACATGGCGCGTCTCGCAGACGCTCGGTGCGCGCGGCGCCACGGCCGATAGCGCCTGATCGAGCAGCAGCCGGTTGCCGGAAGTCTTGTCCACCGAAACGTACTCGTACTCGTAAAGCTCGTTCCACGTCACGCGCTTCCTGCCTGCGAGCGGGTGATCCCGGCGGCAAGCGGCGACAAAGCGCTCCTGCAGCAGCACCTTGAACTCGACGTCGGGTTCCTGGCTTCCCATAAAGCTCACGCCAAAGTCGGCCTCTCCGCTGATGACCGCAGCAAGGACTTCATTGGCGCTGGAATCCAGAATCTTGACCCTGATGCGCGGAAAGCGGCGATGATAGCTCGCGACGGCGCCTGGCAGGAAGTAGTAGGCCACCGAAGGTACGCACGCGATGGTCACATGACCCAATCTGCTCGAAGAAACATCTCGTATCCCGAGCAACGCGACGTCGAGGTCGTCGAGCAGTTGTTCGGCACTCGGTGCGAAAACGCGACCGACGGTGGTGAGCGTGACGCTGCGCGTGGTGCGTTCGAAGAGACGCACGCCGAGCGCCTCTTCGAGCTTGTCGATCCGGCGGCTCAAGGCTGGTTGCGAAATGTTTACCGCCTCGGCGGCCTTGCGGAAGCTTCCCAGTTCCACTACCGCTCTAAATGCCTGCAGGTCGTTCAAGTCGAAGTTGATGCCCACGTGCAATCCTCCGCATTCTAGATGCCGTATTTTGCACGATCCTGTGCCGCGCGCCTTTCGAAGAGGTCTGAACGGCTTTGTCAACTTGCCGAGAGTGAGGCGGCAGGGCGGCAGATACGACTACTGGTCAGAAAGCAGTCGACGGATTTTGGGCGAGTTCGGAGAATTCACGCCATGCAACGAATCGGGCTGCAAGTTGTTTGCGATAGAGTGAAGCGCGTAGCAGATGCCGCTTGAGCGCGAAATGTTGCCGGAGCAGTCCGAAGCACGAGAGAAATTTCTGTGTGCGTTTCGGGTCGCGATAGCCGCGCATGCGCCGCTCGCGCTCACGTGTCGGTTGATGGCTATTCTCTGCGCGGTTGTTCAGCCGAGCTGCCGCTTTGACGAACACGTGCTTCACATTTGCAAGCGCCGGAATCTCGGCTTTTGCCGCCGGATAGCTGCGCAACTGATCAGTGACGATCTTGCGCGGCACCGGGCTCGAACGCCGCACACGCTTGAAGAAGCGTTTGGCCGCGGCCTTATCGCGCCGCTTTTGCAGCAGGATGTCGAGTTCGGCGTCATGCTCGTCGACCGCGCGCCACAACAGGTACGGTTCGCCACGCAGCGTGACGAACATTTCGTCGAGGTGCCACGTGCTACCCGGCTTGCGTCGTGCCGCTTTGACCCGGCGAGCGAAATCCTCGCCAAACTTATCGCACCAACATCGGATTGTCTCGAATGTCACGATCACACCGCGCTCGGAGTGCAGCTCCTCGACGTCGCGCAAGCTCAACCGAAAGCGGAAATACCAGCGCACAGCGCAACTGATAACCTCGATTGGGAAACGGTGACCGTGATAGAGCGATTTCGATTTCTTCATCACGCCATCTTACGTGACTGGCCCAACAACCTGACAACGCCGACACAGGTAGAGCAGCGCCAGGCCTAAATGCTCGCAACCGTCAAAATCCACAAAATCAAAGGCACGGCGTGGGTCAGTGGGCAACCCTGACCGTCGCGCATGTCAACATGACTGTTGCGATCAATCCGCTTTGACCGTCGCAAGGGAAATCGAACCACCATGTTTCGCAACAAGGGACTGCGCGATCGACAACCGAGGCCGCTGCCTTCGACAGTTTCGGCAGCTAACCCGAAGAAGGGGTTGAATACCCGGTCGAGCGCGTCTTCCGGAACACCCGGTCCCGTATCGGTGATACGGATGACGGCATTCGCATCATCCGCAAACACATCGATATCCACGCATCCATTCAGGGGCGTATAGCGCAAAGCATTCTCGACCAGATTTCGCACTGCGATACGTAGCTCCTCCGCGTTTGCGCTTACAAGTGCGGCGTCGTACCGCTTGCCCCCCCAGGTCGATCGAGCGCTCGTACGCGACCGGCAGCAGATCGGCTATGAGCGTGCGAACTATCTCACGTACATCAAGTACCTTGACCGTTGCGTCCGGACTGCGCTGCGCATCGGCGCGGGCCAGCTCGAGAAGTTGCCGGATCATCGACGCCGTGCGCACAGCCACTTCGCGCAGTTCACGTAACCGTTCGCTGCGCACGATCGGATCGTGCGCGTTCTCGAGATTATCGATACCCAGTTGTAACGCGGCAATCGGAGTTCGTGGTTCATGCGCAGCATCGGCGATGAAACGTTTCTCCCCATCGATGCCGACCTGCAAGCGCGCAATCATAAGGTTGATCGAATCAGCGAAGGGCCGGACTTCAGCCGGAACGTGCGATATATCAAGAGGCGCAACGCGGCCGATGTCAATCGATTCCGCGTCAGTACCCGCACGTTTTAATGAGGTAAATGCAGCTTCGACGATCAGCGGGATCGCAATCCATACGAGCACGATCAGGAAAACTGTCGGCATCAGACTTTCAAGCGCCGCGCGCCCTGCCGTCTGTTCGCGAAACGAAATGGGCTGGCCAACCTGATACGTCAAGCCCTCTGCGGCTTTCTCAGAGTGTAAAGGCAGTAGCAATGACCGTTGATCCGCTCGACCGAAAACCGGCTCGACGCATCCCGGTCGAATGTCACCTCGGGGTCGGTATTGTCGGTCGGCACAGAGCGGCCCCGCTTCCATATTTGCTCGACGAAACCATCGATTGAATGCTGTGGCGGACCGTTGGCCCCAATCGTCCCTACCTCGCCAGCGGAGAGCCAGCCGCTGCGCCTTGCAGATGCTGGTCGAGCAGTTCATCCATGTGTCTCATCGAAAGCCAGTACGACGCGCATGCATGGGCGGTACCGACGACAGCGAACAGCACGACAAGTGTTCCGATTATCTGACTCTTCAGTGATCTCATGCCCTTGCTCCGATATGTGCCGGCTGACCCCGCCCTTCCAGGTCATTCGACTCCCATCCCCGATGGGCAACGACGTTCGGAGAACTCCGCATGGCGAATTCATGGCAGAGATACCGGGAAAGAGTTCAATCTGCCAGTCGCCTATCGCCCTTTGCTTGCGTTCCGCGGTGGCAAGCTCCAGGCTCGCCCTGACGTGCCCAAGCGTACGCCACGACAGTTAGATGAAAATTAGCGACGCCTGTGGAAAACGCCGGGTTGCGGCGAGCGGACACGCTCGCATCCGGACACCGGGCTGCGCGCAACGTCATGTTGCAAGGAGCATCAAGCGCCGAGTCCAGGACGTCGCTACGCCCGTGCGCCATTGACGACCCGATGCTAGACCAACAGATTCTGGCGGTAAGCCCGCCCGCCGCCAGACCTGACACGCTGCGACGTTCCTGGGAATTCCACATATCCCGTGCGCCGGTCCAGAATGTGAAATTCAGGCATGCTGTGACATATTTCTGGCAGAGACATTCGGTCGAACATGCCCTTGCCTTCCGGATCCACGCACGATGTGTCTGCGCTCCAGAGTGCATGCCGAGCGCTGCTTGTCAGTTATGCGGCCTCAGTTTTTTTGCCACTGGTCTGTGTAATTGTTTATGGTGGCGTTGACTATAGAAGGCGACTGGACGATGCCAACGCAAGACTGCTTCTGCTTTCGCGCGCCGCACAGGAAAATGCATCGAGAGTGTTTGAACTGAATGCGGCCCTGACGGCGCGCACGCTGGGTCTGCCTGCAACGAGACAAGAGAAGCAATTCGGCAACGCGAACCGCAGATTCATGAGTGGCTCGCAGCGTTCGTTGACGGCCTGCCACAGGTAGTTTCATTGTCCATTTTCGGATGCGGTGGAGATCTGATCGTCAGTAGCCGGTATTCGCCGCCCCCAGTTGTGTCCATTACTGACCGCGGCGGACTGGGTTCTGCGCCGTCGTCGCCCGCTCATCCATTTATGTCCCTGCCACTGTACCGACGCGTCGATGGTGCGCCCGTACTGGTCTCTTCGATAGGGCGTACCGGTGAACGCGGTCACGGGATCGTCTCGGTTGCGTTACCCGGGAAGTATCTGGTTGATTTCTATTCGAAGATGGTCGATGCCTGTGCCTGGTTGCACGGTAAGTATGTACAGGCGCGAGGGTGCTGCGCTGCTCGCGACCAGCTCACTCGGCGTCGTGACCGTCCGACTCGATCACAATCGGGAATTTCTCCAGGCCATCAGGGAGAATATGTTCTCTCGAAGCCTTATACAGGAGCGCAGCGAGCACGGAGACAATATGCTGGTCAGCTTCAGACGCGTTGGCGACTATCCGGTCTATGTCGCAAGCACCATGAATCTCGGCGAATTGCGTGGCGTCTGGCTGCGCGACCTGCTCATACTTACCCCTGTTACGCTGATTCCCGGTGCAATGACTGGTGCGTCGATCCTGTTGTGGGCTCTCCGGTCAGCCTCATCAAGTGCCACCTCTGACAACAGCTCGCAACGCCAACCTGAGCGCATGCCGGAGAGTCAGTCGATCCGATCATAGAGGCGGCAATTTCTACGGAATTCACTAAAGATCCGGTAAAAGCGACCACTACAATTGCGTGGTTCGAGTTCACCCAGATTCATGCTGGTAAGTACCGAGACACAAACCCGACTCGTGAACGATAGATGAAAAAGCACAGCATGTTTTCAGTTGCGCAACTGAAGGCGCATGCAGAGGCCCTTGTCGACGCAGTCGACGGCAGCCGTGAAGCTGTCGTCATTACGCAGCATGGCACCGCAAAAGCCGTGCTCCAGGGCGTTGGGTCGTTTCAGATGCTGCAGCAGGCCGTCAGTCTTCTTGAGAGACTGGCCATCCAACATGGCGAGGTCCTCAAAGGAGCGCGAGACGAAATTGACGCCGTCCTCAACCACCTGCGTCAGGGTGCGCGGTAGGGACCGACGGCGGGAAATCGCTGCAAGCTTCTGAGCCTCTGCCCGTTTTCGGCTGACCGACGCCGTGCCTCGTCGCTGTTCACTTCACATGTTTATAACGACAAAGCGATATCCGCCGGGCTTACGATGCGGCCAACAACTTCCCATGGCACCACGATCCTCTCGCGCACAGATGCGTTTCACCTGCCGGACAAATGTGTCGCCGAACCTGAACCGTGATCATCACGGTCACAGGATCCGGCCGGGCGCGATTCAATCGTGCGAAAATCATGCAATTCCCAGCATGGCCCGAATGCGTGCGAGGCGCGCCTGGCCTCGCCGGCTGAAGCCACCCACCGCGCAATCACCACGTCGAACCAGACCAGCGATGAATCAGACCTTGATGCGATTAACCAGCCATGTCCCAGGGCTCGATACGATCATGGGCGGCGGCATGGTCGCCGGATCGTCGTACATCATTCAGGGACGTCCCGGCGCCGGGAAGACGATTCTCGCCAACCAGATTGCCTTCGATCAAGTCAGACAGGGCGGAAAGGTCCTTTACATCACTCTGCTTGCAGAGTCGCATGACCGGCTATTCCAGTCGTTGTCGACGCTCAGTTTTTTTGATCCGGAACTGGTCGGCAAGGATATTACCTACCTGAGTCTCTTCCGGACGCTAAGGGTCGATGGCCTTAGTGCGCTCGTCGACGTGCTGCGCAATGAGCTCGTGCGCCAGGACGCGTCGATGCTGATACTCGACGGCCTGCTGAACGCACGTGAAAGCAGTCACAACACGCTGGACGTGAAGACGTTCGTGGCGGAGCTCCAAGGCCATGCCGCGTTCAGTGGCTGCACGGTGCTCTTTCTGACCAGCGCACGGATCGACGACTCCAGTCCGGAACACACAATGGTCGACGGTGTCCTGCAGTTGCAGGAGGAGCTGTTCGGGTCAAGAACCGTGCGGCGGATGCGCATTGCAAAGTCCCGCGGCAGCGCGTCGCTCGGGGGCCTGCACCACTACGAAATCAACGATGCGGGCGTGGTGGTCTACCCACGACTTGAGGCGCTGTATGCCCGTCCCTCGAAACTCGACCTTGCCCCACAGGAACGTGTATCAAGTGGTGTTGATGATCTGGACGCTCGCATTGGCGGTGGACTGCCGGCTAGTTCCGCGACGATCGTTGTCGGCCCCGGCGGCAGCGGCAAGACCAGTTTCGGGTTGAACTTCGTGCGCCTCGCCACGCCTGAACAGCCTGCCCTGCACTTTGGCTTCTATGAAACCCCGGCACGCCTCGCCAGCAAGGCGCGAGCGCTCGGTATCGATATCGATGCCCTGATTGCCAGCGGCGCGCTCACGGTGCTGTGGAATCCGCTGACAGAAAATGTCATCGACAGCCTTGCCTATCATCTGCTCGATGCGGTTCAGGCGCGGCGTATCAACCGGCTGGTCATCGACGGGCTGGCCGGCTTCGACCGGGCTGCGGTCGACCGTCACCGGTTGATCGAATTTCTGGCGGCGCTCACCAACCAGCTTCGTTCCTTGGAGGTTTCGACGGTTTGCGCCTGGGAGACCAGAGAACTGTCGGCACCCGAGATGAACGCCACCTCGCCCGAGGTGCTCAGTCTCTTCGACAATGTCATCGGCATGCAGCTCGATGAGGTCGAGGGCAGGATCTGCCAGGGCATGAAGGTCATCAAGCTTCGCGATAGCGCTTTTACGCCTACGGTCACCAGACTGGTCATTCCCAATTCGCTCCCGGACCCGTTCAACGAGTCCAGAAGGCTGGTGACTGACGATCCGGGCCAATCCTAGTCGCACGGGACCGCACACGGATACGAGCATGGGCGAACCGGCATGACCACGATCGTTGTAGTGGATGACGAATCCCTGATAACCGACTTCCTTTCCTTCTTCCTGAAGGCTGAGGGATATACGGTGCACGCCGCCCGGGACGGTCAGTCCGCGCTGGACATGATCGGCTCGGTCATGCCGGACGTTGTGCTCACTGATTTCATGATGCCGGCCATGTCGGGGCTGGAGCTGGCGCAGGCCCTGAAGAAGGACACCCGGCTGGCGCACATCCCCGTCATTCTCGCAACGGCCGCGCAAGGTGCCGCGGCCGAAGCGTACCCTGAGCTGTTTGCTGCCGTGCTGGACAAACCTTATCCGCCACCGCGTCTGCTCGATGCACTGAATTCGGCGCTCGCACGCTCTGGCAAGCCAGACGGGAAAATTGTCGGCTGAGGACGGATGTCGCCTGGTCATCCCCGGCCAAACCGCAGCAGGAAGGCACATCGTCAGGCATCCGGGACGACCAGACGCGCGCCGGACTGCCTTCTGATCTATCCGCAAACGCACACACGGGAAATCCCGGCTGACCGTATCATCTGGCACGAAGCGTGCGCATGTCCCGGCACTGCAACCGGGACTGACAATGCCAACTGTGCTGCTGGTCGACGACGAACCGGACATGTTGTTCGTATGGCGGCATATCCTGACCAACGCCGGCTACACGGTGCGCGTCGCAGTGAACGGCGTCGCCGCGCTCGACCAGCTGCGCATTGCGCGGCCGCAGCTGGTTGTGACGGACTGGATGATGCCCGTCCTGAACGGTAATGAACTTTGCCGGGCGATCCGGAGCGATCAGGAATTGTGCGGCATTCCCGTGCTGGTTTTTACCGCCGTTTCGAGGCCACCCGTGCAGGGCAGGCCAATGTGGGATGAATGGCTCGTCAAGCCCGCCAGTCGTGACCACTTTCTCGCGACAGTCGCACGGCTTTGCATGCGGAAGTAACCTCACCAACCCGGACCGGGTGACATCGGAGGCTATCGCGTATTCCTGGCGATCCGTACCGTGCGTTGGCGTATCGGTGTCGGTACGCGTGGTGAGACGGGTTAAAGTCACTTTTCGCACAGGAATGCGTTGTCTGCCTCCTTGTGGTCGACGAGACGCTTTGCCGCACAACCAGATGGGTGAACGCGTGACACGAACGGCCGTCTCTACGCAGCTTGCAATCCTTTGGTCACTTGTCGCGACGTTGTGCCTTGCGCTCATAGGGGTCGTCCTGCTCGTGACCCTATCGGCACAAGGACAACAGATCGCACTGGCCCAGCAACAATCGCTTGCGGCCTGTGACGCTGTTGCCTCCCGCTACGATCTGTCGTTGCAGACACCGGGCGCGGCCAATCTCGATCTGATGCACGCGGTACTGGACATCGTGCTGGCACGAATGGAGGGCGTCGAAGGCGGGTTCTGGTCGCCGCCGCCCTCAACACCGAATCCTGCGCAACCGCCTGTACCTCCCGGGCGTGCGGCGGGGGCCACGACGAGCGGGTTTCTCGCCTACGCCTTTCCTTCGTACCAGGGCAGCGGCATCAAGCGTGACATTCCAGAAGCCGAAACACCGCTGATTCTGGACGCCCTGACTGCCGCGTCCAGGGGCGCGCGCGTTGCTGCAAGAACGGTAAGGAATGGCCAGGATGCCGTGCTGGCAACAGCTTGCCCCGTTGCGGGACACCCCGGTCTTTACGTCTGGATGCTCACGCGTGCGCGCCCTGCCCTCGGTGTACTGGGCGAGACGTCCGTCACAGTGCTGGCTGTCGTTCTCGCCGTGCTACTCGGCGTGTCGCTCTATCTCGCCATCGCGTTGCGCAACTGGCGGCGCAAGCTGGATCAGCTGGAGCGTGCGTTGTCCGTCGCTGGAGAAGCAGAAGCCTCGCAGGAAGTGCCACTGCCAGGCGAGCGCGATCTCGACCGGATCGCCCAGTCCGTTAACCGTTATCTGGCGCGCACGCGCACTTTGCAGCAGCAGGCGCTCAAACTGGAAGCCCAGCTCGCGCAGGCCGAGCGCTTCGCGGCGCTGGGCAAACTGGCGGCGCAGGTAGCGCATGAAATCCGCAATCCCACGGGCGCGATGCGACTAAAGGCCGAGAACGCGCTTGCGGGCGACAGCGCCCGGCAGCAAAGTGCCCTGCGGTCGATCCTTGGTCAGCTTGAGCGTATCGAAAGCCAGGTCGCGAGCCTGCTCGCCCTTACCCAGCCCGTGATTCTCCACTATGAGCCGGTCGATCTGTCGTCATGGGTCCATGAGGTCATCGATGCCCACCGGGAGTCTGCGCTAGCCAGGCGCATCACGCTGTCAGCCGACGTTGCGCCGTCCGCACACCCGGATGGTTCCGGCGCGGGCAGACCGGTTTTTGATGCAGCCCACGTGCGGCGCGCGGTTGACAATCTGCTGCTAAACGCGCTGCAGCATGCACCCGACGGTGGCCGGGTGACGCTCGATGCGAGCCGTCTCCGCTCCCCATCAGTCGACCGGCTGCTCGTCCACGTGACAGACGACGGTCCGGGCGTACCTGAGGCCGAGCGCGAACGGATATTTGAGCCTTTCATCACAGGACGCGCCGAAGGATCGGGACTTGGCCTCGCCCTTGTGCGCGAAGTTGCGTCCGCGCATCGTGGACGCGCGTACCATGCGCAGACGAACGCCCACACCTGCTTTGTCATTGATATCCCATGGCAACCATCCTCCTGATCGACGACGACGATGCGTTTAGCGAGGGCCTGGCGGAAACGCTCACGGATCTCGGACATGACGTTGAGCGTGCGGCCTCCGGCGAAAGCGGACTCGCGCGGCTCACAGCCGGCTTGACGCCCGCGTGTGTCTTCCTCGACTTCAGGCTGCCCGGCATCGATGGGCTCGCAGTGCTCAAAAAACTGCGTGACATGGACCGTGTTGCCCAGATTCCCGTCGTGATGCTCACTGCACACGCAAACAGCGACAATACGATCGGGGCGATGCGTCTGGGTGCCTTCGAGCATCTGACCAAACCCGTCGGTCGTGAAGATATCGCCAGATTGCTCAAGCGGGTGTTTGTCGCCAGCCCGATATCGGGCGCTGCGGCCGGGGGGACATCCGTTCCCCCGACGTTCGACGAGCCCGACGACGCCATGCCACGCCTGCTCGGCATCAGCGAATCCATGCGCGAAGTGCAGAAACGCATCGGCCGGGCCGCCGCCAGCGATGCAACGGTTCTCCTCACGGGTGAAACCGGTACGGGCAAGGAGGTCGCGGCCAGGGTGCTCCACCAGTCATCGCGGCGTGCAACAGGACCGTTCATCGCGGTCAACTGCGCGGCCATTCCTCATGAGTTGCTCGAAAGCGAACTCTTCGGTCACGGGAAGGGCGCATTCACGGGTGCAAGTGCTGCGCGAACGGGACGTATCGTCGACGCGAACAGGGGTACGCTCTTTCTCGACGAGATCGGCGACATGCCTGCCGCCATGCAAGCAAAGCTGCTGCGCGTGCTTCAGGAAAGGCTGGTCACTCCGCTCGGCTCAAACGAATCTGTTGCCGTCGACGTACGGGTGATCGCCGCGACACATCGCGCGCTTGACGCCATGGTGGCAACGGGAGAATTCAGACAGGACCTGCTCTACCGGCTGAATGTGATTCCAATCCATCTCCCGCCGTTGCGGGAGCGCCTCGCTGACATACTGCCGCTCGCCGAATATTTCCTGAAGGCAACCGCACTCGACCAGCCCAAACGTCGATTCTCCGTTGAGGCACAGCGACGTCTCCTGACGCACTCGTGGCCAGGCAACGTGCGCGAATTGCGTAACGCGGTTGAACGGGTGAACGCACTTTCGCCGGGGCCGGTGGTAACAGAAACCGATCTCACCCTGCTGACCGGCGGCACAGCGTCTGGCTCTCCACTCCCCGCGTGCCTGTACGATGTCCCGCTGGCAGAGGCACTGCAACTGGTCGAACGCGAGGCGATCCGGCGGGCACTCGACGTCGCAGGTGGCAATCGTGCAGAGGCAGCGCGCCGGCTCGGTATCAGCCGCCAGTCTCTGTACACAAGGATGGCCGCGCTCGGGATAGATTAGGGTCGTGCAGTCGTGCCTCGTTGAGCAAGGCCACCAGGCGCGGCGTAGCCTTCACGTGGAGAGAAGCGTACATCGGCATTGCGGGGGCATCGAGGCATCACGTCCCGCAAAAATTGGTGCCCCCGCAACGGCCTCAGATCACGACATCAGTGCTTGCGGGCTTCACTATCCGCATCTTTCGCTGCTTCCTTGGCGTCGCCGTAAGACTTCCGGACTTGACCCGCGCCCTCCTGCAGATCCCGTCAGTTCGCGCGCCGGATCGTCCGTCGCCTTCCCTACTGCCTGGTTGACGTTGCCCTTCACTTTTTCGGCAACACCCTTGACCTGATACTTGTTCATGGCTGACTCCTTGCATTTGTGGCGGCGCACGTTTGCACCGGCCCACGAACTTCCGGCATCGGTCATGCCCGGGCGCATTGCCTGTGCGCGAGTTCCAGGTACTAGTGTCTACCTCAACTGGGTCGCGGGGAGACTCCTTCTTGCGCGGGAACGGCGTCGCTCAGCTTAAAAGAGCATTACGAGCGCAACGCCCACTACCATTAACATGGCCCCGAGCGCTCGTGCCCAACTCAAGGCATGTTCGGCGCCCCCCAATCAGACCAGAATGGTCGATCGCAACCGATGCCACCAGGTTGGAGCAGATGGTCAGCCCGTTGAGCGTACCGACGCCTACCTTCTGGACAAGAGTCAGACCCGCGAAAACGGCCACCGCCCCAACGATTCCGCCGCGTGGCGCCCACCACTTCATGCTACGCAGGTCGTCGGGAGCCGGGAGTGGTGTAGGCTGAATGCAGAATCACGCAATCGACAGAAACGTCACCAGCAGAAACGAGACGCCAGACGCAAGCCAGGGATTGACGAGCGAGCCTTTGAGTTCGCCGCTGATCGGTGCGCCCGCGGCCTGACGAATGCCACCCAGAATGATGAAAGGGTAAATCCATCCGTTGCCCATGGCTCTTTCCTCTCTGTCCCTGCTCAATGGCCTGCAATGAGTCGTGCCCCCAGCGCCAGCACAAGTGCAGGCAGCATGACGATCACGCCAATCCTGGAGAACTGCATGAAGCTCACTTCCTCGCCTTCCCGACGTATCGCGGCCAGCCACAGGATCGTCGCGAGCGAACCCGTGATCGACAGATTGGGGCCGAGATCCACGCCTATCAGCAGCGCATCGATCACCGTCTCGGGGCTGTTCGCCGTCAACGCAGTCGCACTCGCAATAAGACCTGCGGGCAGATTGTTGATCGCATTGCTGCCTATCGCGACGAGAAGTCCCGATATCGCCGCCGTCAGAGGCTGATTCTGTCGCGTCGCGATCGAGATCAGTTGCGCCAGTTCGTGGATGACGCCCGTGTGATTGAGCATCTCGACCAGCACGAAGAGGCCGGCAACCAGTGGCAGCACGCTCCATGAAATCTCGCTGACGAGCTCCAGTGGAGATTGCCGCTCCTTCACGAGCACGACGAGCGCAGTAAGGATGCCGAATACGGCCGTCGGCAGACCCAGTTGCAAGTCGAATGCTGAAACGGTGAGCAATGCAACAGCCGTCACGCTGATCCCCGCTAGCGCCACCTTGCCATTCGTACTGAGCGGCTCGACGGGCAGGTCGCGAGCGCAGCGCCCGTCAAGGCTTTGCAGCTGGGTCCAGCGCAGCATCACAAACGTTGCGACGATCGATAGCACCGAGGGCAATTCAAACCGGCCCACCCACAGGGCCAGCGCGGGCGTGCGATTCTCATAGAGCACGAGGTTGGCCGGGTTCGAGATCGGCAGGACGAAGCTCGCCGCATTTGCGATGAACGCGCACACGTACAGCAAAGGCAGCGGCTTCATATCGGCCTTCCTGGCGGCGACGAATACAGCGGGTGTCATGACGACTGCCGTCGCATCGTTCGACAGGAATGTCGTCACCACGACGCCCACCAGATAGACCAACACAAAGAGTCTGCGCGGCGAACCCCGCGCATGATTGACGGCAAGTGCCGCGATCCAGTCGAATAACCCTTCACGCCGGCCCAACTCCGACAGCAGCATCATCCCGATGAGGAAAAGATAGACATCGGTGCCCTTGCCTATCGCCTGCCACGCGAGATGGGCAGGAAGTAGTCCAAGCGCCACGAGCAGCGCCGCGCCAGCGACGGCCCAGATTGCCTCGGGCCACCTGAACGGACGCAGAATGACGCCAGCCGTAGCCGCCAGCGCAATACTCCATGAAAGCAATACGGGATTCATGTTGCGAGAGAAGTGTCGTTGGCGGGATCGCGATGGAAGCCGCACGCCTTTTTGAGTGATTCGGCAAAAAACAGCCACAGCGCAAGCGAGCCTGTCGAAACGGCACCCAGAACGAGGAAGGCTCTTGCATACCCGACATGCTGGGCGAGCGCGCCTCCCAACGCGGGACTCAGCGCTGCGCCGATGCCTTGCACGGTCATCACCACGCCCTGCCCGACATTTACGCGCCCGGTTCCTTGCAGCAAACGTACGACGAGCGCGGGCACCGCGACGCTTTGCAGCCCCGCGCCGATGCCGTCGAGTGCCTGCACGGGCCAGACGCCCCATGCGGTGATCAGCGTGGCGGCCACCAATCCACGCACGGGCAGCGCAAGAAAGGTGATGAGAATGACGCCCCAGTAGCCGATACGCGCGATAAGCCGGCTCGCCAAGCATGCCGCTGCGACCATGACGAGTTGCGCAATGACGATCGTCTGCGCTGTGAAGGCACTCGGGTCGCCCTTGTGCGCGGCGACAACGGCAAGCCCATAGAGGGGAAGCATCGCCGCATTGCCGAGGTGGAACATCGCGAGCGCGGCAGCGAGCAGGAGTAGAGGCCTGCAGGTCAGCAGCACGTGGAATCCGCCCGCGGGCTCATGCCCGGAAGGCGATGCATCGCCGAGACCACGGGCGCTGTCGTGGTCGATCGAATCCGGCCGGATGAGCAGCGTCGAAATGACCGTCATCACCCCGAACACGCCCGCAAGCACGAATATCGCGCCGAATCCGTAGCGCCAGCCGAGCCAGCCCGATAGCGCCGCGCCTGCGACATTGCCCGCGTGATTGGCGACCTGATTGCGGCCGAACTGGCGGTTGAAACCCCGCTCGCGCACGATGCCCAATGTCACGCCCGCCACAGCGGGCCCGAGCGCGGCGCCCGTTATTGCCGTCAACACCTGGGACGCGGCGACCACCCAGACCCTGTGCGACAGCCACAGCACGAGTGACGCCAGGGTTGTCAGCACACCCGCTACCGCGATGATGGCGCGCTTGTGACGTGTCGCATCGACGAGTGCGCCGGCCGGAAAAGTCGCGAGCATGCCCGCGATGCCACCAAGGGTCATCACGGTCCCGATGGCCTGCGGTTGCCAATCGCGCGCCAGTAGAAACACGCCGAGAAATGGTCCGATGCCCGCCTGTACATCGGCCATGAAGAAGTTCAACCCTTCGAGCGCATAGTGACGGGTTGTGGGTTGGCTGGTCATGGGTTGCCCTCAGGTGTATCGATCCCGTTACGTCGCGGGCCGCGAGGCCGCGGCAGCGGGTGAATGATTGCTCTGCCAGATCCGAACGGAATCCGAGCGGGTCACTCCGTCGGTGCATCGACGAGCTCGGCAATCTCATCCACCTCGATCGTCCGGCCGTGACGGGTCTTCACGCCGTGTCCCCAGGCTTTGACATGGGCACCCGGGCTCAGCCATGACGCCAGCCCGGCTGCCGCATGAGGGGGCATGCGCAGCGACGTACCATCGTCGAGCAAAGCGCCACGCAACTCGCCCTTGGGTCCGAATAGCGAAAGCACGACTTCGCCTTCGATCTCCATTGGCCTGTGCTCGATTTGCGGCTTGTGATGTTTCTGATCACCGTGCTGCGGCCCCTCGTCGAGAATCGTCACGCCGCTTCGGGTCGTCAGCGCGACGGCCGCAATCATGTCCGCTCCGCGTGGCTTCACGCCTCGCACTTTGACCTTGTCACCGACCGCGACATGCCGCGCAATGCGTTTCGACAGATGAGGCGGGAAGTGCACCTGACGCGAGTCGAGGACGATGCCATCGAGTTCACCATGAGGGTTGAGCAGAAATCCCTTAACGACGCCGCGCGTTTCAGGCAGGCTGTCCGGGTCAATCCAATGCATGCTGATTATCCTGAATGAATGTGGTTCGTAATCCGAATATATTCATGAAAAATTACGGGCCAGGGAGCGCCCGGTCGTAGAGTTGCGTCAGGCTGCCCGGCGTGCCGAACGCGGTCGCCTGTAGCGCCGATCCGTACTGGTTGCGCGTGCCGTAGCCCTGCGCCGAAACATTCGCGCCCGCCTGCAGCAGCGTTGGGAATTGCTGCGCAACGGGTGGCGTGAGCTTGATCACGATGCCATCGGTCAGGATCACGCCATCGGGTTCGCCCTGTGGCGCAGTCGTCACGTGAGCAACTTGTCCCTGCGCAACCAGTGGCGAGAGTACTGCACCTCGAAGCTGGCGCGGCAACCGCTGTGTGCCCGGCAATGCCGGCTGGTCGAGCAACTGCTGACCATTACTCGTGTCGACGATGCGTTGGGCTGTGAAGGTGCCTCCATCGTGGCGCCATCCACTCACCTGGACAGCGTCACCCCTGCGAATCATCGATGTGAGCTGTGTGCCGAGGTGCGGCGGGAAATGCACGAGCAATCCGTCGCTGGTCAGGAACCCATCGACGTCGCCATCCGGATTGACGAGAAAACGCGACACCGTGCCGCGAGCGACCGATGGCGTGCCAGTATCGGCAGTGGGCGCCGGGCCTACCGGGCCGGCAGACGGTGGAGGAGGAGGCGCGTCTACCGCGATGGGTGGCGCTGCCTGCGCGGTCGGCACTTGAGTCTGCGCAGCGCATCCCGTGCTTGCCGTTAACAGCGTTGCGAGGCTCATCGCACTTGCGAGATGTGCGATGCCTGGGTAGCTCAGGTAATAATAGGCAGGTTGCATGGATCGACTCCTCCGGATGACGAGGAGTAGTCCGCAAAGCTCGTGCCATTCATTACGAGGCTTACCGTTCAACGATTTTCGCTCGCGAAGGACATCGACGCTGTCAAGGAACCGGACATCCGCTGTCCGTTTTCTTGACACCCCCCAGGCGTGTATCGGCCGAGAGTCGGTCTCAAGGTATTCGCATGTCCGAAGCGCTTGTGGTGTGGCATCAATGGAAAGGCCCTTTTGGGCACCGACGATGGAACTCACGCGCATCGTAGGTCAGGCTAGCAACGGCTTCCAGGCCCGCTATCACGCAAGCTCGAAATCATTTCATGAGGCTGCATCATTTGGTTCGAAATCGTTTGCTGCAGCGCCTGGATCAGGCGCTGTTCCGTTCGTTTCCTTCGAAATACTGGAGATTTCCGTGTAGCTGCCGATAACGATGTCATTGGCTGGCCACCTGAGTGTCATAGGCAACGTAACCAATCTCTTGAGACGGAAGAACCTTAGGGGACGGCGAGCCAGAGATGTCCGAGATTTCAACAAGTCCAATATCGTGTTCGTTCACAAATCTGTCCGACGGGTGACTGCCAAGGCATCCCGCTATCCGTTCGTTGTAGGCGCTTTCGGTACTGTGCTGGCAACGGGTGTCCTGGCTGTAAGTCTGCTGACACTGCTCGCCGCGCGGGACACTGCGCGCGAACACGCTCACGAAACCTCGAAAAACGTCGCCGCTGTATTGTCGGCTAACATTTCGCGAACCGTAGAGTCTTCCGACCAATCGTTGCTCACGCTCATCGCAACTCTCGACAAGCCCGGCGTCCAGGCCCTGAGTGCTAGCGTTCGCAACGAACTGATGTTCAACACGACGGCCAACTCGCGTTACATATCAGGAATGGGCGTGACCGACGACCGCGGTCGGGTGGTAGCCGGCTGTTGCTCAAGCAACCATCACTGGGATTTTGGTGACCGGGATTATTTTCTGGTTCATCGCCAGTCACCGGACGTGGGACGTTACCTGTCAGCTATTTATCACGCCCGCGCGCGAGGCGGCGCGGAAGCAATGGCACTCAGCAGGCGGGTCAACTATCCGGATGGGTCCTTCAAAGGCGTGGCGATCGTTGCTATCGACCTGGAGTATTTCAACCACCTGCTTGCAGATCTCGATGTCGGCCCTCATGGCGTTGCCGCCATCGTGCGTATCGACGGCACGCTGGTATCGAGAAATCCTCCTCTAAATGCTTCGCCCCCACCGAACTTCAGCACGTCTCCCACATTCCCGCGAATGGTGAATCACGATTCCGGCTTTTACGCGGCGCGCTCGTCGGTCGATGGAGAGGTGCGACTCTATACGTTCCAGCGCGTGCCCGGTACGCCGCTGATCGCAGTAGTCGCTCCCGCCGTGGACGATGTACTCGTCTCGTGGAAGCATCTCTCGTGGGTTGTCGGCATATCAGCGTCGTCCATCAGTCTGGCCTTCTGCATCGTAGTCTGGATACTTGCATTTGCCTTGCGAGACCGGGCTGTGGCCGAGGATCGCCTGAGAGAGCTTGCGCAGATTGATCCTCTCACAGGCCTTAAAAATCGACGCGCGCTCGATGCGTCGCTCGCAAGCGAATGGGACAGGTTGCAACGCACCGACGGCTGGCTTTCAGTACTGTATGTGGATGCCGACCATTTCAAGCAGTACAACGATGTATACGGGCATGCCGAAGGCGACAATGCTTTAAGGCGCCTTGCAGACTGCATTCGACGGCACGCTCAGCGTCGGGGTGACTGCGCTTCCAGATACGGCGGAGAGGAGTTCGTAATCGTTCTTCCCGATACTGATCCCATGCAGGCCGTGCGGATCGCGGAAGCAATCCGCACTGACGTCGAACGTCTGGCCTGCGACCCAACGGCAATCGGCCGTCCTCCGTTCACCGTAAGTATCGGATGCGCCACTGCGACGCGCTCCCATCCCTCGTTGCTGAGTGAATTGACTCAGGCCGCCGATCTCGCACTTTACGACGCCAAGCGTGCGGGAAGGAATCAGGTAGTGTTTTCGCAAGCCAATTCTCTTGCGGCGTGCAAAGATTCTGACCTTACCCGCGTGGGCACTCATCCATAGGATGAAAACGCCGGACAAGGCAAATTCATCGAGGTGCGAACGGGGCGACATGAACCGTTCACGCCGGGGCGCCGTGGGACCAGATCGAGTCGTAATTAAACTCCCGATGCTGTCGCACCCCGAACGACGGTCGATAACCGAGCGCTTCGAGCGGGCGTGCTGATCTTCTTGTTCTGGAAAACCGCCAATTATGGAAACTCGTATCACCTCTGCGCACTCGACTCAGCCAGGGTCTGCTTCGGAGGTTCTGGCGGTTTTTCTGAAATTGGGATTGACCAGCTTCGGCGGTCCCATTGCTCACCTCGGGTACTTTCGCCGGGAATTCGTGGAGCGGCGCCGCTGGCTCGATGACGAAACCTTCATGGATCTGGTCGGGCTTTGTCAGTTCCTTCCCGGGCCTGCCAGCAGCCAGGTGGGGTACGCCATCGGTATCTTGCGGGCTGAGCGGCTTGGGGGACTCGCGGCCTGGTGCGGATTCACGCTGCCTTCAGTCCTGTTGTTGCTCAGCTTTGCTGGGCTTTGATCATTCCCCTGGCGGAGCCGACGACCTGGACCCTGTCTCCTTGCGCTATGAACTCCCGGGGTTCCATTGACGTTTCTATCGACCTGAATGCGGTCTCAAGCAAATCCGCCAGCCCCGCGTGTCCGTGGCGCGTTCCGGCCAATGGCCAGTCCTCGCCCGGGATGATCCACTCGATGTCTTCGGCGACCAGCGCCAGCATACCCTTCCTGTCGCCGCGGCCGATCACGGTCTGGACGTTCTTATCGATACTCATAAGGAATTTCTCCATCGCTCTCGAATCGGATCGCGCGCGAAGTGTCTCAATCAGTCAATATCGGTCAGCCCGATCAGCTGGTGATTGATGAACTCCTTTAGGCCAAGGCCAACCAGCTCGCACCTATAGCCGAATCGGCGCACGCCGCCGAACAGCAGGTCGGCCTTCACCGCGGTCGGATGGTTGACGTCGACCATGCCGGTGGAAGTCTTCCTGGCCACCTCGATGCCATGCGGGATGTCCTGGGTGAACACTGAGCTGCCCAGGTTGAACGGCTAATCGTTGGCGATGCGGATCGCGTCGGTCTCATCCTTGGCACGGATGACCTGCGACACCGGGCCGAAGAACTCCCAGTAGCGCGCCGGGTTGTCGTCGGTCACGTCGGTCAAACGCCTTGGCAAGAGCCTCGCCGATATTGCCGAATCGTACAATTGCATAGCTCGTAATGTTTCCCCGACCTTGTGTTAAAACTAAAGTGTGAGAAACGTGGTCCCACGACTGGCGGGGCTTGTGGGCCAGCCACGGGAGCGCGCCGGGGTCAGACCTGCGCCATGCCTCCATCGACAGCGAGATCCACACCGGTGATGTAAGAACTTTCATCGGAGGCGAGGAACGCGACTGCTGCCGCGATTTCCTCGGGCATGCCTCTTCGGCCCATTGGGATCTGCGTGGTGAACTGTGCGACCGCCTGCTCGGCCTGTTCAGCGGTAAGGCCCGTCGTCGTCGCTAGGGCCGGGGTGTCGATTGCTCCGGGACTCATAGCATTCACGCGGATCTTGCGGTCTTTCAATTCCATAGTCCAGCCGCGCGCGAAGTTGCGTACAGCCGCCTTACTCGCGGCGTAAGCAGTAAATCCTGGAAGCCCGACGACGTTTGAGACCGAAGAGTTCAGGATAATCGAACCGCCATCTTTGAAGAGGGGAAGGGCCTTCTGCACCGTAAAGAACATTCCCTTCACGTTCACGTCGAAGGTCTGGTCAAAATGGGCCTCCGTGGCTACCGCGAGCGGTGCGATTGTCCCTGCCCCCGCGTTCGCGAAGAGGACGTCGATGTGACCATGTTTCTCTTTCACGACGGCATAGAGCCGGTCCAGATCTGCCAACCGCGACACGTCGCCCACGACCGTCGTAACGTTTCGCTTGATTGAGACGGCGGCCTCCTTCAGCTCCTTCTCTCGTCGCCCAGTGATCACGACGTGCGCACCTTCTTCCACGAAGCGCTTGGCTGTGGCCAAGCCAATCCCGCTGCTTCCGCCCGTGATGACTGCAACCTTGCCTTCTAATCTTTTCACAATCTTTCACCTTTCGTTTGCGGGGTAAGGCAGCGCCGCCGTTCCCATTGGTACAAAGGCGCTGTATCATTTGGATCATCGATCCAGATTCTGATTCAGAGCATTCGGATCAGTGATCCAATTATGTGGACCAGCGATCCACATGTCAAGGTAATCCATGCGAGCCGACGCAAAAAAAAATTACAGCCACATCCTCACCGTCGCCCGTGAAGTCGTCACCGAGCATGGTGCCGAGGCGTCGATGCGCGATATCGCCCGTCGGGCTGATGTCGGATTGGCCACGCTACTTCGTCACTTTCCGTCACGAGAAGCCTTGTTTGAAGCGCTGCTGTGTACGAATCTGGACGCGCTAACGCAGAAGGCGGGTGAACTCGAAACGTCGAATTCACCCGAAGAAGCACTCGTGTCCTGGTTCCGCGAATGGATGGCATTCGCCCAAGGCTATAGGGGCGTTGTAGCCCTGATGGCGGCGGCCCACACGAACCCGGACTCCGCTCTTTATGCTTCATGCGCAGCGGTGCACTCGGCCAGCGCGCGACTCCTGCTTCGTGCTCAGGCCGAAGGTACGGCACGCAACGATATGAATGGGGACGACCTGTTCGGCCTGATGGCGGCGCTCGGCTGGCTCGTAGACCTGCCCTCGTTTGCGCCGCGCGCGGATCATCTCGTTCACATTATTACGGGCGCCATCCTGACCCATCCGCCAGGCAAGGGTGCCAGGAAGGCAAGACCTTGAGTCGGGTCGGCCCGGATGGTCGCCGGGGGTCGGGGCAAGCACAGCGTCAATCGAATCGAGAACTCAACCCATTGAGGGTGCAATCTTGTCCCGGTCAGGTGGTCTTGTGGAGTCTCACGAACGCCGTGAACGGTGGCTACCGATAAGTTCTCTGGTAACGGCGGGAGCGCTAAATGGGTTGCGGAACCACCGCGCCCTTCTTGAAAAGGATCACGAGCGCGCGTGAATGCTTGCCCATCTCAACATATCCTCGCTTGAGATTGCACTGGACGCAGCGTCGGTCGCGACCACGCCCCGTTCCACGAGTTTGTCGACGACAGACTCCGAGTTGGTAACGTGAATTTCTGAATTTCTCCGCGCACGTCTGCACAGCTCGATCGCTTTCGTTCGACCGCGTTAAATGTACTAGCCGCGCGGTCGGAAGGGGTCACAAACCCGCAAAGAGCCAAATCTTCCGTCAGTCGCCGGAGCGGATGCTTTAACGAGACAGCGATTCGGCGATCTTAACCGCGGGAAACCGGACCGGACCGGCGGCAACGGACATACGAATTTCGCCACGCGCAGTCAGTTACCAACATCAGGTCGCAGTAACGACAGCCCCGCCCCAATCGAAGAGTGACGCCAAGAAGAAGCGCGGCGACTCGTTGGACAGTGCTTCCGGATTCTCTACAACCATTTTGCTTGGCGCGTGGCAGATTCCGCTACATTCGTTTCGAAAACAACAGGATCGTCCTATCAGAGAAGCGGTCGGAGATCGGAGAATAGCGTCTACTAGCTGCGGATCGGAAATCGTTCTCATGTGCGCATTTCCGCAGAATCTTTACCGCAGTATCTACCGAAAAGCGGCAACCGGCGGCTGTGAAATGCTAAGGATCGACGACGTCACGAATAGCGAGGATTTCCCCGAGAGATGCGATGTCGCGGTGATAGGCGGCGGCATCGTCGGCGTGAGCACCGCGTATGAACTGGCGCGACGCGGCGTCCAGGTGGCCTTACTGGAAAAGGGCATCATTGGCTGCGAGCAGTCGGGCCGCAACTGGGGCTGGGTACGTCAGCAGAACCGCGACCTCTATGAGTTACCGCTCGCGATGCAGAGCCTCAGGCGCTGGGACGAACTCAGTAACGAAATAGGCGAGGATATCGGGTTTCGGCAGGCGGGCATTCTGTACGGCACGGAGCACGATTCTGAAGTCGCGCAATGGGAATTGTGGCTTGCCCGGGCGCGGGAAGTCGGCTTTAACAGCGAGATCCTCAGTGCGCGCGAGCTGGCTGCGCGCATTCCGTCCGGACGCGCGAAGTGGGCTGGAGGTCTCTGGTCGGTCACGGACGGGCGCGCGGAGCCGTCGAAAGCCGCGCCCGCGATTGCACGTGGCGCGCAAGTTCTCGGCGCGAAGATATACCAGAACTGCGCGGTGCGAAGTCTCGACACGAGTGCGGGGCGTGTTTCCGGCATCTGGACGGAGCGCGGCCGGCTCGCAGCGGACTCCGTTGTTCTCGCGGCAGGAGCCTGGAGCGCGTTGTTCTGCCAGCATCATGACATCGACCTGCCCGCCATCAACGTGATCGGAACGGCGCTGCGTACCGCTGAGGCGCCTGGTGTCATCGAAGGCTGTTTTTCTGGACCTAACTTCGCACTCAGGCGAAGGTTGGACGGTGGCTATACGATCGCGGTCCCTGGCTATGGGCGCGTTGAACTCGCTCCGCAAAACCTGCGGCATTCAGCGAAGTTTCGCACCATGTTCCGCAGCAAACTGAAGAAAAAACTGAAGATTCGGGTTGGTGCCAGCTTCTTCCACGGGCCAGAGGCGAGCGCGAGTTGGTGCGACGATGACATCTCGCCGTTCGAAAAAACACGAGTGTTGGAACCGCGCGCTGATACCGAATGGCTTGAGCGGGCTCTGCAGAACGTGGCGAACGTGTTTCCCGAGCTGTCAGGCTTACGGATCGCGCACGCATGGGCGGGTGCGATCGATACGACACCGGACCTCGTCCCCGTCATCTCGAAGGTTGATGCGAAACCCGGTCTCGTGATCGCATCCGGTTTCAGTGGACATGGCTTCGGACTTGGGCCAGGCGCCGGCTTGCTCGCGAGCCGGCTCATAATGGACGAGGCGCCGCAACTCGACGTTCGTCCCTATAGACTGGCTCGCTTTTCGGATGGAACGAAATTGAGCAGTCCAGAAATGATGTGAGTCGAATCCGTGCGAGCTTTCGCGACGGCCCTCCACTTGAGGATTGCGCCTTCGATCGATCAAGCGCGTTGACTAACGATAGGTGCAACTCTAAAAGGAAGCCGGAATCGCGATTCTGCATTGACCTCGCGCGACAGAGACGTGGTCGAGTGCAGACGTTCTTGAGGCCGTCGGCGCGAATGCGCGGCACCCGAACTACGCTCTTCGGCAGAGCCGGCAACGAGCCGCCGATCACGGGGACATCCGGGGATAACCAGAGACCGCGCGATGCTCCAGACGCGGCATCGGCCGATTATCCGGTTCCCACTTGTCGGAACGCAGTGCTTCGATGAAGTTCCGCGCGGACTCTAGCCATACGCACCACGATCCTGACCGGCCGGCTGTTGATTATCAAACGAGACGGCGTCCCCCTTCCAATTTTCACTGCCCAGGAACTACACAAGCTTCTCGCGCAACATTTCGGTCGAGGCGATTGCAAATCTGGACATTGGTTGCTCGCGCAAGGTTGTCAATGCCAAGGAGGATCGCGTCGAGGGGCGGGTGATGGGTTTCGCAACTATCTCGCCGCGCGCCACTTCGTCGCGGATGGCGGTAGACGTGACGATCGAGTATTCGAGGCCCGCGTTAACGAGTTTCTTCGCGAGTGCGACGCTGTCCACCTCAAGCTATATCCGAAGCCGGATGCCGTCCTGGACAGCGTGCTCGATGACGCGCCGATTACTATGGGGCATCCCGGATAAGATCAGAGGTAAGCTGGTAAGGTCTCTTATCTGATGTACGCCCTTCGGCAAAACCGTTGCGAGCGGAGCGATCAAAATCGTCGGCTTACTGTCGAGCGGCCTGACCAGAAAAGCGTCAACGGAGGCTGGTTGTAGACCACTGCGAGGTCGACGCAACGATCAGCTACTCACTCTTGCATGGAACTGCTTTGACCTTCTCGGATGTGGAGCGCCACGCGCGGATACTTGATCCTGGACTCTCGAACGAGATCACGCCAATTAGCGCGCCCATCGTAGGCGGCAGTCCCACCGCCAGGTAGCCGCGTTTCTCGTCAGCCGCTGCACGAACATGCTCCCGGGTCTCGTTGACCGTATTCGTGACCATCTCCGACCGCTCAAGCAGTCGTGCTCCCGCCGCTGTGAGCCCCATGCCTCGACCGTGGCGCACCAGCAATTGCCCCAATTTCCTCTTCGAGTTTCGCTATCTGTCGGCTGAGAGCGGGCTGCCGATATATAGATCCGACGCTGTGCGGCTAAAACTGCCCGCTTGAGCGACGTGAATAACGCTGCGAAGTTCGCGGATGTCCATGCCGAGCATCCTATGCTGTCAGAGCATAGCTTCGTATCAATACTCAGTCTTTGTGTTGATGGGGAAGAGTTATTTATCTTTAGCGCTACGCTCTCGACGCGCACACACTTTCAATCCGGCAGGTCGCGCCGACCGAACACGCCGCTGCGCGGATCTGGATTGAAAACTGGCAGCGCATCTTGCCGCGCCTACTCGCCAACCGGGGTCTCCTCCCGCCGACGTTACCGGAAGCGATCGTGCGCTTCGCAACACAACCGCAATGATTGCTCGACATCGAGCGCGAGTTTTCGACTGGCGATCCGGTGCTGGTTCGAGCGGCTGTCTTTGGCCTGCTACACAACGGGCGTGTCGGTGCGCCGGAGCTTCGGACACAACCACTGTCGCTGCTCACGTCATTCGCGGCTTCGGAAACGTACTTCACGAATCGCCGCAGACCGGACCTCCAGACGATCGACGTCAGTACATGGCCTACCGTCGCCAGCACGGATTTCGACGAAACCGCACGGCGCGACTTGTCGAAGGAAATCGTCGTGCAGCGCCCGCAGGCCCCGCAACCGCGTCCGCAACTGGCCATCGGTGTGGACCTGCTGGAGCAGCACCCTCCACGGGTACCCCGCGCCCCACGCACCCGGACGTCGTGCATCCGCGCGTACTCCGCGATGCGCATGATGCACGTGAGCACGAAAACCGAAAGGCCTGCCATCCGGATGTGGCAACATCGCGCGCTCGATACAACGGTACAGTTGTCGGCGATTCACGCCAGTCGTCTGCTCGATCGTCTTGACTGACTCCTCGGCTGCGAAACGCATCACGGCCTGCCTACGCATCTCGAAGCGTAGGGATGGTGCGCGTGACGCGAGCGGCCGGGTTCTGGCGCGTGATTGGCTTCGACATGGGTGGCACGTCGACGGACGTGTCGCACATCAACGGCGAGTTCGAGCGCGTGTTCGAGACGCAAGTCAGGCGTCAGAGTACGCCCGCCGATATGAGCATCTACACCGTCGCTGCCGGCGTTGGTTCGGTGCTCGGCTTCGACGCCGCACGGATGCGCGTCGGTCCGGACTCAGCGGGCGCGAACCCCGGCGCATGAGCATTCATTGCGGAGAGACAAGGGTCTCGAGACGATAATACTGCTTCACAACTGGCGACTCGATGATCACATAGCTAAAGTACTTTTCGATTCCAATGTCACGTTCCAGCAGCGCCTCCATTACGCCCTGGTAGTGGCTGACGTTGCGCGTCACGAATTTGAGCAGGTAGTCGTAGCCGCCCGTGGCATGGTGGCACTCCATGATTTCGTCGACGTTTTGAATCGCATCTATAAAGCGCACGAAATCTCCGCGACGGTGGTCTGCTAGCGTGACTTTGGTGAACACTATTTGAAAGTCGCCGAGTTTTTTGATTTGGATCTGCGCTCCATAGCCAACAATGAATCCGGCTCTCTCGAGCCTCTTGACACCGGTTAGACACGGGCTGGGCGAAAGTCCAACGGCATCGGCCAAGTCGACATTGCTAATGCGGCCGCGCTTCTGCAGAGCGCTGAGGATTTTGACGTCCAGACGATCAAGCGAGCAATTCGTCATCATTCTCCCTCCGTCTAGTCAAGCTGTTTACGCCTGTGCCCCGTCACATCATCTGACGTTCGATTGCATCGCTATCTGATGCCCAGTTCGGCCAATCCTGGTCCCACCGACCTGGTGCAGTGCAGGATTCTTCACAGCATAATCTGCTGCAGACTCGTTGGAAAACGCCCCAAGTTACCTCTTTTGTAGCAGTCAACTCGGTGTAGCATGCGCCGCCTTCCTGATTAAATCTCAACAACCGATACCCATCGGCCCTCAGGCGAATCGATACCATCTTTGCTATTTGTAAAGACACTTCCCCTTAGAGCCGCGCTGGCTAAAACTTATGGCGGAATCTCATCCGGAGTTGGCCGCTCTCGAAGGACCGACGTAATTCTGAAACCCGACGAGCCGTCGAGCTAACTCGTCACGCGCTTGCAAAGACAGCTTAGGGTGTTGCAAACGAGCCGCAAACAAAAAAGAGAAAGGGCTTGAAAAGAGAGGCTTTGGTGGCGGCTGTCTTCAGTTCAAACAGAACCGGTCATTGGGGAGACGAGCGTAACTGGCTGAATTGGGTCAAACTGAGCCGGACGCATGCCGAGCAAGTGAGGCTCGCTGCACCCATCCAGCATCTGACCGGGTTCGGGCCGAAAACGGTAGAGCGCTCGCTCCACGTCAAGGCTACGCACAACGCGACGGGATCGCTGAGGTCGAATCCTAATGACGTCGCGCTGCAATGGGCCCGGGGCGGCCAATCGACGTATGGGCGATGTCGGCGGCACGCTCGACTCAGCCAGCAAGCGCGCGCTGCGTCGACTTTCCAAACAGGAACGCGCGCACGAGGAGATCGCGTTGTGGAAGACCAAAATTACCGCAAACTGCTGAATAGCTGAATCATCAGATCGCGCAGCCAGCGATTTCCCGCTTCGTGGTGATAGCGGGCGTGCCAGTGCTGACGCACGGCGAATCCCTCCACCGGCATCGGACACGGATGCACTGACAGGTCATTCACCTTCGCCAGCGTCTCGCCGATATGCCTCGGCAGCGTGGCAATCAGGTCGGTGCTCTTGATGATGGCCCCGAGCCCGAGAAACCCCGGCAGCTCGAGTACGACGTCCCGTTCAACGTTCTCGCGAACGAGCGCCTGCTCCAGCAGTTGTGCCCCCGTCCCTGCCGCGATCGCAACGTGACCTTCCGCGCGGTACTGCTTGAGCCCGAGCTTTCCGCGTACGCGCGGATGATGCTTATTGATCAAACAGACCCAGTCCTGCGTGTATAGCTGCCGCTGGTAAATACCACCGCCAAGCCAGGGTATGTGGCCGATCGCGAGGTCGACCTCGCCCGATTCCAGCGCCCGCTCGGTATTGCCGTCGATCCTGGCCGCTTCAAGACGGATTCCCGGCGCTTGCGCACGTACGTGCGCCAACATTCGGGGAAGGAGCGTGATGTGGCTCGCGTCGGTCATACAAATGCGGAAGCGTCGCTTCGCGGTGGCTGGATCAAACGCAATTTCCCAAGCAGCGAAGCGACGAAGTGATTCGAGAATTTCCCTGCATGGACCGATCAACGCATCCGCTTGTGGTGTGGGCGCCATGCCACCCGGTGTCCTGATAAACAGCGGGTCCTGCAAATGCTCGCGCAGGCGTCCCAACCAGATGCTGACCGTCGGCTGACTCTGCCCAAGCTGTTCTGCTACACGAGTGACGCTGCGGACATCGTAGAGTAGGTCGAACAACTGGAGCAACTTTAGGTCGGGAAGCTCGTCTGAGTTCATGGGACTATTGTTTTACGCAATGACGGTATTGTAGTCATTGAATTGCGGGAATGGACGCTGGCTTGTATCGTGGGCACTACCTCGACGAGCGACGATAGAATCACGATTCCGGGCCACAGCACGTCATGAAAAACCCTCCACCTTCGCGGGGTAGCACACACCCTGCGATTCCGCGGCATCCGGCATGGAGCCGGATCTGATGAGACGTCAGCTCGTCAGCAGACCGCGAATAACCAGGGCATCGAATTGAACCGCCTGCCCACTATTCCGATGACGGCAGAAGCCGGGGTCGCGCTGATGGTCGCCACGACGGCAACGTTCGCCGCGAGCGATTCCGTCGTCAAGGCTATCGGTACGGCTGTACCGCTCGTTGCCCTGCTTCTCGGACGTTACAGTTTCCAGGCAATCGCGCTCGGCATCTGGCAGGTACGGCGCGGCGCCCAACATTTTCGCGACGCCGGTGTGTTGAAACTGCAACTCCTGCGCGCTGTGCTTCTGCTTCTCAATTCAGCGTGCACATTTGCGGGCTTGCGCTACCTGCCGTTGCCCGTCACCACATCGCTCGCGATGTTGGCGCCCTTGATTTCGACGATGCTTGCCGCGATCCTGCTTAACGAGAACGTGTCGAAAAGCAAATGGTCGATGGTTGTTCTGGGCTTTGCCGGGATGCTGATCGTGGTGCGGCCGGGCAGCGGCGAATTCAGCTGGACCGTTGCTTTTCCTATCGGCGCCGCAACCACCTTCGCATGCTTTCAGGTCGTGTCCAGCAAGCTATCGACCGCCGGTGACCCGATCACCACCAATTTCATTACTGCACTGGTAGCCAGCATTGTGCTTGCCGCATTGCTGTGGGTCGATCAGGCGGGCCTGATGCCTGAAATCCGCAAGGTGACGGTCGGCAACTGGTGCCTGCTTCTTATGATGGCGACGCTCGCAACCTTTGGCCATCTGCTGATGCTGCACGCATTGCGCAGAACGCCGCTGGCCGTGCTGACTCCGTTCGGCTACGCACAACTCGCTTTCGCAACGCTTTTCAGCTGGGCGTTCTTCGGCAAGGTCCCCGACATCTGGACTGCCCTGGGGATGATCGTCATCGCCCTGAGCGGAATGGGCACCGTATTGCTACACGCGCGCGGCCGGGTTCGATAGGCATCAACGAAGGTGCCGTGCCTCTCCCGGCGTGGCTGTGCGCCGCTCGACAAACACCAGGTCACCGTCCATATTGTCTATGGCAATGATGTCATTACGTTCATTGCATTGCCGACATGAGCGTCGCATCGTATCTTGATCTCCATATTGAGGAGACGGCAGTGAAGATTGCGATTCTGGGTGCGGGTGCTCTGGGCTGTGCTATCGGCGCGGCGCTGACGGAAGGCGGCAACGAGGTGTGGTTGCTGAACCGCTCGGCGACACATGTGGAGGCGATGCGCCGCGACGGTCTGCGCGTGGACGATGCAAATGGTTCGCGTCGTGTAGAAGTAAAAGCCACGACGCGGGCCGCCGAGGTAGGCGCCGTCGATCTGGTTGTCGTGCTGGTCAAGTCATTTCATACCGATGCGGCGATGCGCGGCGCCCTGGCGCTGATCGGACCCGACACGCTGGTGCTGTCGTTGCAGAACGGCCTCGGGCACGAAGACGTGCTGGCGGACATCGTTGGCCGCGAGCGCGTGCTGGCCGGCAAGACCTATGTCGGCGGCGTGATGCGCAATCCGGGGCACATCGAGTCCGGCGTCGCTGGCAAGGCGACTTATATCGGCGAACTCGACGGCGGAATCACTTCCCGCGTGACGGCGATCGCTGAAACCTTCAACGCCGCTGGGCTGGCCACCACCGTCAGCGACAACATCGTCGGCACGATGTGGGACAAGCTGCTCGTCAATGTGGCAACTGGCGCGCTGACGGGCACGACTGGACTCACCTACGGCCAACTCTACGATGAGCCGCTTCTGAAGACGGCTGCGCTCGCGGCGGTCGCCGAAGCAATCGCAGTCGCTCACGCCGCAGGCGTAACGCTTTCCACTACTGATCCTGAACGCCCGTGGACGCTCGCTGGAGAAGGCCTCTCCTCGGCCTTCAAGACCTCGATGCTGCAAAGCCTCGAAAAAGGGTCCATCACTGAAATCGACTTTATCAACGGTGCGGTCGTGCGCTGGGGACAACGCCACGGCGTGCCGACGCCCGTCAACGCGACGCTGGTCGCCTGCATCAAGGGCATCGAGCGCGCCATGACCGACCGACAACATAGGGAGACAAACGCGTGAACGGCAGCAAGGCTTATCTGGAGCACGTCGCCATCTGGGTGAAGGACATCCACTGGCACATCCGCTTTTTCGAAGACGTGTTCGGCATGACGATGCGCGAGGTCGACGGCACCGTCGAGGAACCACGGCAGTACTGGACGCTCGGCGGTTTGCAGTTCATTCATAACCCGCAGCATGACGCGCCCGAAGGCCGCCTTGGTCACCTGGGTGTGATGTGCGAAGACATGGAAGCGGCCCTCGCCGCCGCGCAACGCTACGACGTCAACGAAATGCCGCAGGGACGCAACTGGTTGCGCCTGCCGGACGGCCTCGCCGTCGAACTGATCCAGGCAAAGCCCGCTTCATGCGTGGCGCGGGCACTGGACATCAACCCGCGTGCGGAGGTTTGAGATGACGATCATCGACAAGTACTGGGACGATGCCAACGAGGGAGACGTGTGCGTGAGTCCGACCTACACAGTGACGAAGGAACGCATTCTCGCCTACGCCGACCTCACAGGCGATCACACGCCGGTGCACGTGGACGAGGAATACGCGAACGCGAGCCACTTCGGTTCGATCGTCGCGCATGGTCTGTTCGGCCTGTCTATCGCCGATGGGCTCAAAACCCAGAGCGAATACCGCTTCCTGCCGGGCATGTCGCTCGGATGGACGTGGGACTTCAACCTGCCGATCAAGGTCAACGACATGCTGCACGTGAAATTCCGCGTGGGCACGATGCGCGCGAGCAAGAGCCGCCCCGATTGGGGGATCGTCGTGCTGCCGTCCGAACTGATCAATCAGGACGGCCTTGTCGTCCAGCATGGCGAGCATCGTCTGATGGTGCCGCGCAGGCCGGGAGCATTCTGATGCAGGCACGTCCTCTCGAAGGGATTCGCGTCGTCGACTACAGCCATTTTCTGGCCGGTCCGTATGTCGGGCGCTGTCTCGCGGCGCTCGGTGCCGAAGTCATCAAGGTCGAGCGTCCCGGCGGCGGCGACGCCGGACGTCAGCACGCAACCGTGCTCGACGACGAGCAAAGCGGCTATTTCCTGCAACTGAACATGGGTAAGCGCGGCGTCAGCGTCAACATGCGCGACGCACGCGGCAAAGAATTCATGCAGCGGTTGTGCGACTCGGCGGATGTGTTCGTCGAGAACTACCGGCCGGGTGCGTTGAACAAACTCGGGCTGGGCTATGACGAACTGTCCGCGCGCAATCCTGGCCTCGTCTACTGCTCGATTTCCGCCTACGGCCATACGGGACCGGACGCCCATCGCGCAGGTTTCGGCCTGATTGCCGAAGCGAAGAGCGGGATCATGCAGATGATCGGCACGCCCGGTGAACCGCCGCCATTGATGCGCATCTCGCTGGGCGACATGTACACGGGCATTCACGCGGTAGCGGCGATCAATGCCGCATTGCTTGGCCGCGTGAAGAGCGGGCGCGGGCAACACATCGACATGGCGCTGTACGACACGCTGGTGTCGATGCATGAATACGCGGTGCAGTGCTACACGATGCAAGGCATCCTGCCGGAGCAGACGGGCCACGATATGCCCACGTCGACACTCTACGGCGTGTTCCGTGCCGCCGACGGCGACCTCGTGATCGCGGCCCAGGTGGACGAAGCCTGGAAGCGCTTCGCAGCTCTGATCGAGGCGCATGGCGGACCGGACGGTTTTGGCACCGACACACGCTTTCACACCCTCGCGGGACGCAACGCGAACCGGTTGGACATTCTGTCCGTCGTGAAGCCCTGGGTGGCAAGCCGACCGGTTGCGCAGGTGCTTGCACTGCTCGATGGCATCGATGTGCCGTGCGCGAAGGTGCAGCGTATCGATGAGGTACTCGCCGATCCGCAGATCGTCGCGCGCGGCATGGTGGTCGAGCAGGAGCACCCGCGCTACGGGAAATTGCGTCTGCCGAATCTGCCCTTCCGCTTCTCAGACTGCGACACGACGATCCGCGAAGTCGCGCCCGATCTCGGTCAGCACAACGCGGAAGTGGCGCAATCGCTGGGTTTCGGCGCTGCAGAGATCGACGCGATGCAGACGGATGGTGTGTTGTATTCAAAGGTGAGGCCATGATGACTGACCAATACGCGGTGATCGGCAATCCGATCGGCCATACGAAGTCCCCGTTGATCCACGGTCTCTTTGCAGAAGCGACGCAGCAGGACATGTCCTATACGGCGATCGAAGGTCCGCTGGAGCCGCAGGACGCGTTCGCTGCGACCGTGCGCAAATTCATCGCAGCGGGCGGCAAAGGCATGAACGTGACCGCGCCATTCAAACTGAAGGCGTTCGCGATGGCCGACGAGCGCAGCGAGCGCGCCGACCTGGCGGGCGCCGCTAACGCGCTGAGCTTCAGGGACGGCCGGATCATCGCTGAGAACTTCGATGGCGTTGGCCTGCTGCGCGACATCGAGGTCAATCTGAACTTGCCGATGGCCGGCAAGCGCGTGCTGGTCCTCGGCGCGGGTGGCGCGGTGCGTGGCGCCTTGCTGCCCTTTCTTGCCGCGCGACCCGCGGAACTCGTCGTCGCCAATCGGGACATCGCAAAGGTTCGAGCGCTGGTCGACCAGGTCAGCACGAGCGGGCCGCTTGCCGCCTGCAGCTACGCCAATCTCGAGGCGATGGGACAGTTCGACCTCGTGGTCAACGCGACGTCGGCCAGCTTGACGGGCGAACTCCCGCCCGTTCCACCGAGTGTTTTCAGCCCGACGGGCGCGGCCTATGAACTGGCCTATGGCAAGCGGCTGACGCCATTCCTGAGACTCGCTCGAAACGCGGGGGTGCTGCGTGTCGCGGATGGTGTGGGCATGCTGGTGGAGCAGGCAGCAGAAGCGTTCGCGTGGTGGCGCGGCGTGCGGCCCCAGACCCACGCCGTGATCGATCGGCTCACGGTGGCGCTCGACTGAGAATGCAAGGGAGTGACGAGTGAAAACGATCCTGATGCTTCACGGTATCAATCACAATATGTTTGGCAAACGCGACCCGGTCCAATACGGAACCATCACGCTCGCCGAGATCGATGCCAGGCTGCAGGCTCTCGGCGTCGAGCTTGGCGTGCGGGTGGAATCGTTCCAGACGAATTGCGAAGGGACAATGTGCGAGCGCATTCACCGTGCCCTCGAGGAGCGCTGTGACGCCGTGCTGATCAACGCCGGGGCGTGGACACACTACAGCTACGGGATACGCGATGCGCTCGCTATTCTCACCTGCCCTGTCGTGGAATTGCATATGTCCAACACTCACGCCCGGGAACCGTTCCGACATCACTCGGTGCTCGCCGAGATCGTCGATGGGCAAATCTGCGGCTTTGGAGTGGAGAGTTATCTGCTCGCCTTGCGAGCCGCTGTCTCGCAGAACCGACAGACGTGAGGGAAGCGAAATCTGGCATCAGCACGGATTGGACCCAATGAGGAGTATGGCGGACGCTGCTTTTTCAGCTCACGTGTGCCAACACTGCGGCGCAGCGGCCGAATGATCACGTGCAGAATCTCGAGCGGCCGCTCGATCGTCAATGGTCGATTACCGGCGAATTATCAAAGTTGGCCGACGCACTCGGAATCGCATTAGAAAGATGATCGGATACGAATCCTCATGCATGAACTGCCAATTTCGACCCTCTACAGCCGCTCAGGCGAGCCTTACCTCGACGGCCGCTGCGAGAGTACATCGGTCATCCGACCGGCGCGTCTTGCGATCGCATCGTTGCGCACGTGCTGTCTCGACTACGCCAGTCATAGGGAGGTTGATAAGTCTCACGGGGTGAGACAATTTCATTTGCATGGTCTGCACATTGGCGGCTGGCGCTCCTGTCTTCGCCCAGTCTATTCGCATCGAGTCCGGCACCTATGGGGTGAACTGCGGTGTCCGCCAGGGAAACCTCACGCGCCATCTCACGGCACACTGCGATTCGCTCGATACCTGCCGCTACGTCATTCATGCGAAGGCCGGTGAGACGTTGCGCAAAAATTGTCCGACTGACCTTGTTGCGCAATGGTTATGCGGACCAGGCGAGCTTCATACTGCAACCGTTCGCGGCAATATGGGCAACGGCAGCTCACTCGAACTCAGGTGCGTGCCGTCCAGCGGGCAGGCAAATAATCGGGCGGACTCCTAGTGCAATCCGCCGACCCGCTCGCTGATACACCTGATCCGCCTCAGACGCTGTCCCCCCGATACACGCCGCGCCACCGCTCCGTGAACAGGGCGTGCTCGCGTTCCTAGCTCCCCGGCGGCCGGCATCTGCGTGGCTCGCAGCCACCCGGATGCGCAATATGCCGACGGCGTAGTCCATACAGGCCTGCCGCTGACGCCGCGCCATAGGGTCATGGATTTTTCTGCCACCGAGGCGGCTAACCCGCCTCTGGACCCATCGCCACGAGCACGCTGCACGCGACCTTGTCCAGCAACTGGCCATCCGCCTTGCCTCCCCACCATCGTGCAAGCCCTCGCGTTCGACGATGCCCAACCACGATCAGATCAATTTTCAGGTCGTGCGCGAAGAAAGGGATTCTGTCCAGTGGATCACCGATCGCAAAATGCCCGAACGCGTTAATTCCTTGCCTTGCCAGTCTCTGGAGTCCTTCTTCAAGCACATCTTTAGCAGAATCGCTGACGGTATCGACCGGCACAGCCGACATGACATCCGCACCCTGCATCCATGCGGCGTCGTTGATGACAGAAAGGACGCGCACCTGTGCGCCGAGTGCGTACGCCAGGCGTGCGCCGTCTGCTAGCGCATGCTGCCCCTCACGGCTTCCGTCGTAACACAAAAGTATGCGATTGAAGGCTGACATATCGCCCTCCCTGAAAGGCCAGTCGATGCCTCATTTTACATGTATCACGTTGTGATATATAGTAAATACGTACAGACGATCGCGCGTTGCACGGGAGGTCGTATGATTATTGGCAACGATTTTGAGATTGGTTTTCTGCTGGTTATTTTTGCACTGCTCGGCATCATTCTGATCGGTACGGTGCTGGACACGCTTCACCTGCAAAGGCTTCACCCGCGACTGATTGGTGCAGCGGTTGGCGTACTTGTCGGCTTCGCGCTCATTGAGGCTGTTCCAATGCTGACCTGACCGCACGGGGGCTGCTCGCGTTTCTTGCAAGCTCAGTCTCGTCAACTCGTCCGCGTTGAAGGCCGCCCCCGTTCCGCCATTGCGCGCGTCGTATCGGGATGCGCGCGCATCGGCGCGGCACGATCCGGAGATGTGTCTGGGCCGCAAGGTTCCACGTTGATCTCCGCGCAGAAACCCTTGGCCCGAGGCGGCACCGGTCTATCGGACCATCAACCTGTGCTGCCCTCAGCTGTTGAAAAGGAGCCGCCATGATGATCACATTTCAATCCACCGCATCACCTGACGTGGTAATGCTTCGGGATCTGGCGCAATACTTACTCGGTCTGATCGGCAAGCGGGTCGGTGAACGGGGCGTCATCATGCACGACGAACTGCATGGTGCAATCAAACGACTTGAATCTGCGATCACTGAGGAAGCGGCGGCCGAGCGCGCACTCGAAGCATTGCACAGTTCTCCGGGCAGTACACGCGAGCCAGGCAATGGGCTTTCGCAACGAGCGTGGCCGTTCCTTAATATGATGCGCGAAGCCGCCGTACACAATGCCGACATAATCTGGGGACTTTGAAATATTCTCAAAGACATCACCATCACAAGGATCGATCTCCTTCATCGGTGAATATTGCAGCACATTTGGACGATAGTGCGCAGCGCAATCGCGTCGACTCAGTGATCTGGAAGCGAGATCGCGAAGCAGTCGCCCGAATGTCAGGGTGTGGGCACAGACGAACAATCGCCGTTCGGTCGATGCTCACACTACCGCGAACGGCAGGACGCGACCTATTGTGTTGAAAAACTCGACAACAGTCATTCTCGCCAGGTTTGCGGGGGTCGTTTTACCCTTAACCAATACACTCGCGAGCGGGTTGTAGATCGATCTGAGAGGTCGATTTTTCTGCATGCTACTCGCAAATACCACATTTCGAGTTTTTCAACACAATAGATCCGTTGCTGCCGTTCAGCCCGATGCCGGGATAATGGCCGCTTTCGAGGCGCACCGATCATCGTCATATGCGCCGTCGTTACCGGTGATATGACCAAGGGGGTCATCTGCCTTTCGGCATTGCGTCATCGACTGCTCGACCCCGTCTCCGCCTTGACTGAGTGCCAGTCATGGTTCAGGGGACGCGCTGCCGCTTAAGCAGACTCAAACGCGTCGATCGGTGGTTACCGCCGCTGCATGATAACGTGAGTGGCAATCCTGTCGTTTCGGACTCTCAGCCATAAGATGATGTGTCCGTGCCCGTCTCCTGGTTAAACATTTCCGGCCGCAGGTCGCTTACCTCGATGATCACATCGGCTGGCAGATTAGCCCTACGTGCGGCGGCACGGATGGCGTCGGCGTTGGGCGCCTCATACAGGCAGTAAGTTTTCTTCTTATCCGCGCTGAGAAACGAAAAGAGCCACTCGACGCCTTCCTCGTCGTTGATTCTCTTCACAGTTGCAGCACTTTCGCCCGTGACCTCAAGCTGTTCTGCAAAATTACGTTCAATCATAAAACGCGGCATGTGATTCTCCTTGAATAGCGACTGCACATTGCACATCCAACTGTGCAAGCCTGTGCTAGCTTTTGAGCACTGTTCCTGTCTGCGCGCCAGCGATGCGCTCGACGAGCGCGAACATCTTGAGTTTTTTTGCTGTGGCCGCTGCCATCGAGAGCAGATCTTGCGCGCGTGCTCTATCTCCGATGCCATTGCGTGCCGCCAGCATGAGCGCGTATTCGTGGCGGCCATGCGCGAGCCAAGGCCACGCTCGCAAGCGCTCGTCCATGCGCAGCGCGTATTCGAAATGCCGTTCGGCGGCTGACCAGTCGCCAAGAGCGTGAGCCAGCATGCCGAGAAACCGTGCCGCAGATCCGCAGCAGAGCGTAAAGACCGGAACCGTGACGACCTGATCCTGGAACGGCAGGAGAAGGGCGTAGATGCGTCCGGCATGTTCGACGTCCCGCAGGCGGGCAGCAACCTCCGCCAGATAGGTCAGCGTGACGAGCCGCTTGCTGTCCAAGGGGATGCTGGATTCCGATTCCGCAAGCCGAACGAGATTGTCGCGGGCTTGCGCCTCGAAGCCGAGATCGCTGCAAATCAACATGAATCCTGGCCGCCACGTAGCGTCCCCGGAATGCTCGTCGACAAACCGCTTGAAGATCGGCGCGACCTCGGCGAGCCGGCCCTGTTCGCGACGAATCGCGAACATCTGCATGCCGTAGACACCTGTAGCGAGATTTGCGTCCGCATACTGTGCCATCTGCAACGAGTCACGCGTCTTGTGCTCTGCCTCGGAGAAGTCCCCGACGAGTATCGCCCGCATCGCCTGCGCTCCCGTCACGCACCACTTGTCGACGAAGTGCTGTCCGCTAGTGGCGATCTGCCGATACCGTTCCAGCGCGCTCTCGAAACGGTCCACCTCGCCGATCTCCAGGTAGCCAGCGAGACATCGCGCGCATGCGTGCCCGATAGTGTGCGCATCGCCAAGATCTTCCGCCATCTGCCTCAACTCCAGCAACACGCTTTCACGCTCGTGAAACCTGCTCGCAGGTAACGGGAGCGCCCCGACATGCATCAACTCGCACGCCAATGCATCGAACAGGCTCGGCAGATCGTTGAGGCGCCTGGCGAGAGCGACGGCCTCCTCGGCAAATTCACAACTTTGTTCGCGTGCGCCCGTCATATGAACGGTGCGTACGAGGCGACTCAACAAGCGGCAACGCTCGACCGACTCTTCGGTTCCAATCAGGGTGAGCGCCTCTTTCAGCAATGAAAGCGATTCGTCGCCGGAACCTTCGAGGAACGTCTCTGCGGTGTCGAACTCTAACGCAGCCTGCACGAGATACGACGTGAGCTTCTGTTCGCGGGCAATTCGGGCCGCCTCGCGGAAGGTCGCGATCGCCTCGCGTTGTGCCAGTCTGAGCTCTGCCCTGCCCCTCGTCAGCAGCATACTCAGCAGTTGCCTGGCCTGATCCGCCTCACTGCAGGAGCATCGGCTGATCAGTTCAAGTCCGCGCTGCACATGAGCGATAGTCTCGTCGTAGGCAGCGCCCGCAAGCGCCCGTTCCCCGGCACGCTGCCAATAGCCGATCGCGCGATCCGGCTGATCGGCCGCAGCGAAGTTCTGAGCGATCAATTCGGGTTGCCGCTCGACGATGTCCGGATAATGTTCTTCAAGAGCAGCGGCGATTAGCGCGTGGTATTGGCGGCGGCGTGCAAGCAGCAGGGATTGGTATGCAATCTCCTGGATCAATGCATGCCGGAACAAATAGGTGTCCCCTTCCGCGGGTTTCCCTGAAGCAGGCATAATGATTTCGGCTGCGATCAGACGGTCGAGCGATTCCTGCAGTTCGTCCTCTGACCTGGACGCAATCAGGCCCAGCAACTTCCTGCCAAATTCACGTCCCACTGTGGCTGCGACCTGCGCGGTTTCCTTGACGGCGGGTTCCAGCCGGTCGAGCCGCGACAGCAGGGAGCCTTGCAGCGTGTCCGGAATCGCGATTGCCTGCGGCGCGCTTTTCAACTCGTAGCGGACGCCGGCATCCTCCAACAGATCGCTCTGGAGAATAGCCTTTGTCAGTTCCTCGACGAAGAGCGGCACGCCGTCCGTCTTCGAGACGATCTGATCGCGCACGAGATCCGGAAGCTGCTTGCCACCCGTCAGCCGCTCGATCATCGCAACGCAATCGCGGCGCGATAGCCGATCGAGATTGAGTTGAACAAGATGAGGATAAGTCCATCCCGGTTCGAACTCGGGTCGCGCAGTGACAAGTACCAGCAGCCGGGCGGACACCAGTTGTTCAATAACGAGCCGAACAAACTCGAGAGATGACGGGTCGATCCAGTGTGCATCCTCGACAACGACAACTACCGGCTGAACGCGCGTTGACGTTTCGAGCAAAGCCACCAGCAGCTCCAGCGTCCGACGCTTGAAGGAAGGGGACGATGTGTCGATTGCCGGATGGCGCGCGCCTGTCGGAATCCCGAGCAGGATCGTAAGAACCAAAAGCGTCTCGTCGACATCGCCTCCAAGTCTTGCGATTCCGGCCTCCAGCCGCTGCAGATTCGACGCGTCAGACGCGTCTGGGGCGACGCCAAAAGTGCGCTGTAGCCAACGTTGTACCGGCCAGAAAGGGCTGTTTCGATAGTGCGCGGAACAGTGAAGCGAAACCATTGTATGTGCGTCTTGACGCATGCCCTCGCAGAGCGCCCGCAGCAGGCGAGATTTGCCGATCCCCGGCTCGCCAGTCAACAGTACGCAACGCATTTCGCCGTCGACGCTCTGCTTCCAGCGCCGCCGGATCATGTCGAGTTCCGCAGCCCGGCCGACGAGTGGCGTCATCCCATGGATCGTCCTGATTTCAAAGCGGTCGATCGTATCCGCTTGCGCCAGCACCCGTTGGACCCGGACCGGACCCGTGACCCCTTTCAATTCTCGCCAGCCAAGATTTTCAAGCTCGAACGATCCTTCGATCAGATGTTGGACGGTCGGTCCCACAACGATTGCGTCAGGGGGCGCTACCGACTGCAGCCTTGCGGCGATGATTGGCGCTTCTCCGACGATCGCGCGGTGATCCAGCGAAGATCCAGCGCCAATCGCGCCGGCGACGACAAGTCCCGCTTCGATCCCGATCCGCGCCTGCAGGCGCACGCCGTACTGAGTTTCGATGAGTTCGTTGGCGTCGCGAAGCGCCGCTATGGCAGCGAGGGCGGCAAGTACTGCCCGTATTGCATCGTCTTCGTGCGCACTCGGATAGCCGAAATACACGAGCAGGCCGTCGCCGATATAAAGCGCGATATGGCCTTCATGAGCCTCGATCGCGCGTGCGCAGACTTGATGGTAGACCCCTAGCAGACGTCGCATGTCCTCTGGATCGAATCGCTCCGCTAGCGCTGTCGAATCGATGAGGTCGATGAACATCACTGTGATTTGCCGCCTCTCGGCTTCGACGGCTTCTGATGCGTGAGACGAAGGCAAGTCTCCACTTTGCTCCGCCCGCCGGAGCGAATGTGGGTGGGCATCGTTCAGCGCCGCAAGTCCTTTTGCAAGTCGCTTGCGATCGCCAAGCGTAAGGCCGAGTTCCTTCAGATCGCCCTCGGAAAGATCGCTGAGCACATCCCAGTCGATCCCTTGCGAGGTGAACTTTGCAGCGTACGCGCCGAGGCCAATCTGCGCTAACCATATCGTCAGATCGTCGGTCATCGTGGATCCCTGGAGCACCCATCCAACCTTATGATCGGCGCGGCAGCGCAACTTGTCCATGCGGTTTCGCGCCTCACTACGGCGAGTATCCAGACAGGCGTGTGCGATTGTACTTATTAAATAGTCGCAACGAACATTTCGACCTGGCCGGTGTCGACTCCTCACATGTCCGGCCCGCAACGACTTCCTGCATGCGTAACCGCGCTATTGTCAGTGCTTCTTCGTCTTCGACAAGCGGATGGCCGGTGACTTGGGCAGAGCCGACGTCTGAACGTCCAGGCGTCCGGAAAAGCGAATGACGCTTTCTGCTGAGGCCCCCTACCGCGCGAACGGTTTCGTTCCCCGACCCACTTTGGTCTTTCACCGGGGCGTTGGTTCAACGGCAGATATCCGATGCAGAGCGGTCCCCAAACATAACTGCCGGATCCGCAGATCAACCCTTGCTGACCAGGCTTTTCAGAAGTTGTTCTCGACGCTGGCTTGTCGAGGCGTAGCGTAGCGAGGCGCGGTGCGCCCCGTGCCGTTGGCATCGGCGGATGCCAGTCTAAATTTGCATGGGCTTGTAGTCAGCCGGCTCACCCAATGCTTTCCATTCTGCGATGCAGGTGGCTAGTTCATCGATGGGCCTAGGGACCTGGAAAAGATCGGCGAGCGCGTGCAGCGCGAAGCCAAGCACAGGAATCGCGTCTGAGAGCGACCCGGAAGGTCAGCCAGATGGCCCGATTTTCATGCCAGCGATATCGCCGTTCGAGTCGACCCGAATAGGTGGTTCGGGGCGTCAAGCGATGTATAGGCAGCATCGCCCGACCCGAACTGAAACCGGTGTTGTAGAGCGCCATCGCCCGGCGTTCTCTGCGAGCACCGCGAGCGCTACGGGGTCGCGCGTCAGCGACTGCCCTGAGGAAATTGCGCCTCGCCCCTCTGGCATGGTGGGGCAGGAAACAAAGAGTCTCGAGTCGGGTTTTGCCTCATGAGGCGTCAACGCGCTTTAGCAGGTGCGCCAGTCACTGTTTCTGGCTTTCTGCAATCCCGAAAGTAGCGTAGGCCTCGAGCACCCGCCGGCGCCAATAGGTTCTCGAAAATTCCCGGTTTGCGCCCTCGGAAACCAGTACGGCTTCAAGATGAGCGATGGCCGCATCGATATCACGACACGTGTAAGGACTTGGATTTCTTCGGAGTGGCTTTTTCAATGGCATACCGCGCCTCGGATTCGGTTTTCTTGTTTTCAGAATTAGTCCGCTTGCATTCCGCGGTCGTCGCGTTGGACGCCTTACAGATATTCTTTAATCACCTGCCGCGATTCACCAGATGACATATGGTCGACGTCCGTCTTCGCGCGTCTCAGTGCAAATTGCACGGCATCGGCCGGACTGGCAAAGTGCCCAAGAACAGGGGAGACGCGTTCGGTCCCGCCGGGGGGGCGCACGATGTACATAGAGGCGTACGACCCGTCGTCGTAGGCGGCAAGCGCCTGAAGACTGTACCCGAGATATACAGTTTTCTCTCTGTTCATTGTGTCTCTCTTTTCTATTGTTCCGCGCACGTATTGACACCGGTCGGTGCAAATGAGCACGGGATGCCGTGTTTGAAGAAAGTAATTAATACGCAAGAACCTGTACGGCAGACCACCAAATTCTTTCAATTCTTTCGAAAAGTTTAGCCATTATTCCTACTGCGGTCCGCCGACTATGGTCAAATAGTTACAATGTGCGGCGCATGAACCGTTTTTGATATATATTTTCCGCATCATTAATGCTTCACAAGGTCGAATCACCTCATACAAATGCTCGCCACGTTACGGTGCGTAGCTTTTTTACAGCGAACGCACTATGGCTTCGTACGTTCTCTCAGCTCTGACCCGAGTACCCTCGGATCGGTCAGGGTTTCACGTGCCGGCCCCATGCGGGCCGGTCTTTTTCTAGCTCTAGCCAAGGTTCTTTTCCTGCACGCAGCTACAGCGCGGCCGTTCAGCGCGCCGACCTTCTCCGCCAACATCAGCGCGTAAGCGCCAAAGTGCAGGTCGACCTCTTCCTGGGTGACGGCGTGAAGGAAGATATTGACCTGCTCTGGTATCAAGCCCATCAAATTTGCAATAGAGACTTCGGGCTGTGCCAGCATAAATCCGGTCTTCGGCAAGCGTGGTGCCGGCGGTCACGTCATATGCCTTCTCGTGACGAAACACGATTTCGACGACACGCGCCCGTGCGCTTACATTGTTGTCGATCGCGAGGCGTGTGAGTCCCGCTACCGGGGTGCATCAGTTCGGTCGGGAAGTCCTTTGTCGAGCGCAGCTTGATGCGATGTTTGCCGAGGGTTGCCCCGTCCGTATCGAATTCCATGGTTCTCTCCTGGGTAGCCGGATATTCCCGGAGGCGGCTTCTTTACGGTCAGGTCCAAGTACGTTCGCGGGATACGCCAACCGCTGCTGCCCCTTTCGGGTGTTCGCCGACGTCGTGCCGCTCGTGTCAAAACCAGATTCAGATGTCTCGAAAATTTGCCGGCTTGATGCTTAGCTTGAACATACGCTTGCGGCCTGCGAAGTCGCCGACATGCCTGTGCTGAACCTCGCGCAATCGCATGATCCGATTACACGTGCCGAAATACGCCGACCTGATTAGCGTCGACGAGGCTGGCTATCGGCCGGTTCTCGATCAAGACACAAAGTACCCGCCAACATCTCAGGCAGTGGACGTGAAAGTCGCGGCGCAGGACCGCAACCACTTGGCGAGTGATGCAGTCGGTGGTGTCAAGCAAATCAGCACTGCATCGAGCGGGCCAGCGATGAGCAGGCAAGCTTGCGTCGGCCCTGTCTACCGGACTCTCGACACTCACTTCGGAACGACCACCGAACGCCCCTTCACCAGCAACTCGAAGATCGCTTCGAGTTGCTGCACCAGTTGATCGGGCGGGACCTGCGTCAATCCGGCTATCTCGACGATCTGTCGCATGACCTGAAAGCCCGCGATGACGGCCAGAAACATCGCAGCCCGCTGGGACGCTTCTTCGCCAGGCAACATCTGCGTCAGCGGCCGCGCAAAGTGTGTTTCGAACTTCCCGCGCAGAATGCCCATCGCCTGCTCATTGTTCGACGATCGCAGCATGATGAGAAAGCCATCCATTGGCGTAACGTCCGATGCCGTTCTCGCCACCAGGGCAGCAGCGATCTCCTGGCATAACGTCGGCACGTCAGGCGCCTTCGTCATGGTTTGTCGCGTGAGAATGCCCGGAGCCGATAGAACCAGATCGATCACATCCTCGAATAACTGATCCTTGGACCCGAAATAGCGATTCACCAGCATGGCAGTGACGCCCGCGTTCTCGGCGATCTCGCGCACGCCTACGTCGTAGCCCGATTGCGTGAATGCCTTGCGCGCGGATTCAAGGATTGCCTGACGAGTTGCAGCGCCTTTCTTGCTCAGATTTTTCATAAATTAAACAGACGTAGACTTTTCAGATCTAAAATTATACACTTGTAGAACTTTTCCGATCGAGGAAGACATTATGGATCTGAAACTGAAGGGCAAGCGCGCTCTGGTCACGGGATCGACTGCGGGGCTAGGCGAGGCAATCGCGAAGTTGCTGGCGGCCGAAGGAACGACGGTGATCGTGCATGGTCGCAACAGCGAACGTGCAGAGGCCGTTGCGTCAGCGATCATTGCGGCGGGGGGCCAGGCCGAAATCGCGCTAGGCGATCTGGCAACCGATGCAGGGGCCGATGCGGTGGCCGCGAGTTCGAGCGAAGGCGGTGCTGTCGACATTCTGGTCAACAACGCTGGCTACTACCACCATCTCAACTGGAGCACGGCCTTGCCCGAGAAGTGGATCGAGACCTATGAGGTCAACGTCCTGTCCGCCGTGCGCATGATCCAGCGACTGGTGCCTGGCATGCGCGAGCGCGGATGGGGACGCGTGATTCAGATCGGAGGCGGACTCGCTGGCCAGCCTATCCCCATGCAACCCGACTACAACGCCTCGCTCGCCGCACGGCACAACCTGGCCGTTTCGCTGGCGCGCGATCTCAAGGATTCCGGCGTAACGTCGAATATCGTCGCGCCCGGCGCGATTCTCGTGCCGGCCGTCAAGGAGCTGCTGGAGAATATCGCCCCGCAGCATGGATGGGGCGAGACTTGGGAGGACATCGAGCGAGGCTGTGTGCGCGACATGGTGCCCAACGACGTCGGCCGCCTGGGGCGCCCAGAAGAGATCGCGGCGGCGGTGACCTATCTGGCAAGCCCCTATGCCGATTATGTGAGCGGCGCCACGATCCGCGTCGATGGCGGCACAGTTCGCTCCGCGTTCTGATCAAAGACGTAGAAGGGAACAGTCATAGCACCTACGCCGACACACCATCACACCCTGGCGAACAGCCACTTCGTTCAATCGGTCAGAGGTTCTCAAAGCAGGTACCACCTACGAAGCATCGTCACCGCTCGGCCCTTCAAGTTGATCGTCGAATCGTCATCAATAACAACAACTTGGGAGCGAGCGCCGGATTGTGATCGGATTGCGCCTGCGTCGCCCGTCGGCGATCAGACATGGGCCACGACCAGACCGCGCAGTTCGACGTGCTGCGCGATGAAGGGGAAGCATACGGACACCGGCTCGGCCAGGCAGGCAACGACGTGACGACAACCCAGTACAAAGGGACGATCCACGACTTCGGCCTGCTCAACGTGCTCGCTGCGGACGCGCCGACGCGCGCCGCCATGCAGCAGATGGCGACTGCCTTGAAGACGCGTCTGCAATAACGCACTTCCAATAACGCTTTTATCGAGCCTATCATGAACGACGCCAAGCAACTGCTTTCCGCTTACCTCGAATCCATTCGCGATGCACGCGCAGCCTCCGCGCTGTTTGCCGACGATGGCGTGTTGGAACTGCCCTATCTGAAGTCGCTTGGCATCGACGGGCGCGCACAGGGACCCGAAGCGCTCGAAGGCTTCATTGCATCGCGGCGAAGGTGCCGGATTTCGAGTTTAAAAACGTGCGATTCCTGATCGAAACACATGAGCAGGTATTCGCCGAATATGAAGTCGAAGCGCTCGTGTCGTCGACGGTAAAGATCTATCGGCAGATGTATGCCGGGCGGCTCGTGGCACGCAACGGCAAGATCTCACTGTTGCGCGAAGCGCTGGATACGGTGGCGGCCGCCGAAGCATTCGCGATGCCGCGCGCCGTTTGATAATCGCGTTGATAAAGGGCCGCTTCGATCAGAGCGGCCTGCCCGAAATTCGAGTTCGCTAACAGCGTTGAGTCGCTGTTTCGCCTTATACCCTGGAATACTTCGCTTACCCTCGTCGACAAAATGAGCGGTAAAGGCTCTGCCTATCGGCTGGTGCGCATCCAACTTGCCCTTGTGCAAACCGGCAAAGTCACAAATGGCAGGCGAAGCCGTGGCCAGCACAGATTGCGCATCCAGTACAACGGAAAATGCCCCCGTGCAAACATAGCCAAGTCCTTCACGTTTGGAAGGCACCCTTTCCTTCTTGCTCTATGTGGTTCACGTTGCTACCCGTTCGCCCGTCAGACTTTGTACTCTCCTGCTCCGCCTGTGATGAGCCGCTCATCGAAGGATCGAGTCTGTCTCCGGATTGGCCGCCTTCCCATGAATAATCGTTGCAGGTAAACTTCGCGCGCCATACACCTGGTGGTGTCCCAATGACCCGTTTGAAAACCCGGCTAAAGTGCGCGTGGTCAGCGAAGCCATACCTGTGCGCTATCTCGGTCAGACTTAGATCGCGATTTCGTAGATCACTCAGGGAGCCGCGCACTCTTTCTCCCACACGCCAGTTATGAGGGGTAGTTCCGGTGGCGCGCTTGAACAGACGCAGGAAGTGCCTTTTCGACATGTAAACGGAAGCCGCTAAAGCTTCGATCGACGTGCCGGTGTCCAGCGTTGCGAGCATCATGCGTCGTGCCGTTTCTACGATCTCGCTCTCGCTGAGCGCGTGGTCGTGTCGCGGTTCGCTCAGCGTACTGCAATCTTCGTCTTGCGCACTAGGGGCGCGGCTATTTTTTTCCATTCGCAGAGAGCCGGAATGCAGATAGGCGTAGCATCTTGCCATTGTAAAAATATGTCGCCTAGCAACGTGGGATCAAAACAATCTTGACCTTAAATCAATAATTCCCCAGAAGCGAAATGTCGCCTCTGTGCGAAGGAGCAGCGTTACTAGCCCATTGGCAAATCCAAGATGGAATGTATCTCAATGAAAGCCCGGCGGGGGACCGCATGTAGCAGCGTCAACTGTCGGGCGGCTTTTGCGATTTTGCCTCGACTATAATTCGCCGATCGAGAATGCACACCGCATGGAGCCGTATTTATGAATCAAGCCCGCGGGCGATATGCGGGATCCCGGCGCAACGGTCAACGCCAACTTCACCACGAGAAGACGTCGCCGCCCCAACGGCAGGGATCTCCGTATGTGAAGGCGCCGGCCAAAGACGCCGCCCAGACTGCATCTATCTTCAAGACACGATCGTTTCAGTTTCTGGTCGATGCGGTTGGCGCAGAGAACATCGCCATCGCACTCGAATCGAACATGACGCGCGTGGCTGAATTGATGAAAGGCGAGCGATTCACGCCTGAAACCGCCTTTCACATGGAAACCACGCTCGGATTACCGCATGGTTTCTTTGACCAACCCAATCCAGCGCTCGCGGACGAGACCATCGCGCGTCTGAAGTCACCGCTCGATTTCGTGCAGATCGATGAAGGTTTCGACGCAGCGTCCGAAGCACCTGAACCGACAGTTGCCAGGACGGTCGACCAGGAAGCAGTTCCAGAAGTCAGTGTGTCCGAGGAAGTACAAATGCCAAAGAAAATCACTGCCAGCTCGGCGGGTGCCGCCAGGAACAGTCAAGGTGGTGTGGCCAGACAGCCTAAAGCCCGCGCTCCACTCAAGGCCGCGTCCGCGAAGAACAAGGTGTCTCCCAAATCGCCACAACAGCAGCCGCTGGCACTGAGCGACAGTGCCGAGGTGGAAACCACCCGACGTACCAACCTCCACCTGCTCACGAGCCGCAACGGATCGAAGGTTCGACTGGGCGTGGTCATGGAGATGAGTGGATTCAACATCGCGGATCGACTCCATGGCAAGAAGCGCATGGACAGTGTCGAGGCCAACCGGTTCACGGATCGACTCGGCTTGCCCGTCGGCTGGCTGGACACCCCGCACACCGACGCCGACATTCCAGAGTCCGTCTCGCGTCTGCTTGCACCGGCTCCGCGCGGGCGTACGTCCGTCAGGCAGGACGTGCCGCAAGCACCAGCCGCGAACGATGGCGTACAGGGGAAACCAACCAGTAGGGAGGTCCGCAAGAGGCGTACGGGTGCGACCGCCACGGGCGATCTGGCACAACCCTCACCTGTCGTAGTGGATGTCGCGGAAGAAAAAGCCACACCCATCGCTAGCCCTCAGGCGCACGCAAAAAACGTCTCCGATGATCCCACCAGCCGCGCACTGGCGGACAGCCACGCGGCGGCGCCGGTATCGCCACTGGCATACTTTGAGTCGATGCCCGGGTCGTTGCCCGCCGCCGGGATGCCTCGGCCAGATCCGGCCCTACCCGACTTCACCTCGACAACCAGTCTGGACACGCTGCACGGTATTGCCCCGATCGCCGAAGCGCTGATCAAGACGCTGGCCGGCAAGGCGCGCACGGGTCGACTGGACGAGCTGAAAGCGCTCGAACTGCTGCAACAGGCAATCCTGTTGTAGGGGTCGAAGGGCAGCGCGGCGTCGATCAATTCATGACGCTGCCACAACCGGTCGTCCCGAACGCAGGGCTTCCAGATGACGGGCACCGACGCCGATATCGAGCGTTTATGTCGAGCGGCCGCATCCCGACTCGCTCGCTGCCGCGCCCGCAAGGTCCGCTGACCGGCGTATAGCCGACGTTCGCCATTCGGCCGCAAAGCGGCTGCAGCCCGCCGCTTTGCTGTCATTCGCGATGCGGTGCATTCGAATGTCAGCTTCCCGGAAGTGCGAACGAGTCTTGACGACCCTCTCCGGCCGTCCAATCGATCGCAGACGCCATGTCGGCTATCCGCTCATTCGAGACATTCGTTTTCGAGGCACACCATGCAAGAACGAAATTGAATCGGGGCACGGCTCCGCTTTCATCGCTATTTGCGACGCAAGAATCATACGATTCCAGTTCGCCGGGACACACATCGCGCTGCGTCGAGGGCGGAATACTTCATCCCCTTCCACAATGGGCCGCCCTGAAAGCGCGCAGTATCCATCATTGCGCGCCAGACCCTGGCGCCAAATCTGCTCGGCGTAGTGCCCAGTCTGTGAATCACTCCAACAGATACTGAGTGTATGGGCCGACAGAATTTCATGCACGAAGATCCGGGCCGGCTGCGGAATCCAGTCGGCCCGATGTGGTCGTCGCCCGATCGGGGCCTTCTCCCGACGCATCTTTTTCTTGTATGCCGTTTCGACCTGCTCCTTCACGAGCGCCGTCCTGGGAAACAGCAAGCGCAGCAGCGCCCGCTCAATAATATCGTCCTCACCGGAGGGCGAATGGATGAGGGCTATTGGCGAAGGTGGCATCTGTCGCGGGAAAGAGCGAGTTCTAAAAACATAATGGTCAGAAAAAAACGCCGGCAATGGGCGGTTCAGAAGCCCTCCAGCACAATTTTTCCCACCGCTTTTTGACTTTCGATTAACGCGTGAGCCTTGCGCAGGTTCTCCGCGGTAATGGCGCCACCATGTTCGCCGAGCGTGGTTCTCAGCAAACCCTGATCGATCAGCGCGGCGACCCGATCAAGCAACGCGTGCTGCCGGATCATGTCCCCTGTTTTGAACATTGAGCGGGTAAACATGAACTCCCAGTGCAACGAGATCGACTTGCGCTTTAACGGCATCGCGTCTAGCGTTGCCGGATCGTCTATCAGCGCCAGTTGACCTTCGGGCTTTAACAGCTCGATGATCTGCGCATAGTAGCTGTCCGTATGGGTCAGGCTAATAACATGATCGACCTGATCAATGCCTGCAGCCGCCAATTGAGCCTGAAGCGGCTTGCCATGATCGACGACGTGGTGTGCGCCGAGCTCGCGCACCCACGTCTGCGTGGCCGGCCTCGACGCCGTGCCTATTACGGTCAGTGCCGTGAGTTTGCTGGCCAGTTGCACGAGGATCGATCCCACGCCGCCGCTCGCACCGATCACGAGCAGGCTCTGACCATTGCCCCCGCCTTCCGGAACCTTCAGGCGATCGAATAGCAATTCCCAAGCGGTAATCGCTGTCAAGGGCAACGCGGCCGCGTGCGCAGCGGGGATGGATACGGGCCGCCGACCGGCGATTCGCTCGTCGACCAGGCCGTATTCGGCGTAGCTGCCGGGTCGCGTAATATCGCCGGCATACCAGATCTGGTCGCCTGGTGCGAATAATTCGACTTCGGCGCCTACGGCCTCGACCGTGCCGACAGCATCCCATCCCAGGATGCGCGGACTGGCGGGCTGCACCCCTGCGCGTAGTTTCGTATCGACGGGATTCACCGAAATGGCCTCGATCTTCACCAGCAGGTCGCGTGGACCGGGTACTGGCTTGGGCATATCCACTTCTAATAGAGACCGGGGATCGTCGATGGGTAGACCGGCCTGGTCGTAGACGATGGCTTTCATGCGTAACTCCTCGAAGGGAACGAAGGTGGTATGTGGAACGGCTTTGACGACGCGAAAGTTACGCTCGGCTAGTGTCCCAGAAGGAACTCGCGCACATGTGCGACGTATGTCCGGGCGTACTGAAACAAGGCACCATGACCGGAGTTCGGATAGACGATCAGCGTCGCGTTTCGCAAACCATCCGCCAATACACGACTGTTCCCGGTCGGAATCATGATGTCGTTATCACCGTTTGTGACCAGTACAGGGTGCGCGATCAGCCCGAGCTTTTCCCGCACATCCCCCTTCCAGTTCGCCCAGGCGATCATCGCCTGCAACTGCGCGGAAGCGACGCCGGGTGTGGCGGGAAGATCGCGCTCTGCGCTGCGCGTCTCCAGCCGACCGACAAACGCGGCAGCAGCGCCCTGACCGTCGGACGTGGCTGGAAAGAACAGACGCTTCAGCTTTTCGTTCATCGGCATGTCGCCGTCGGTGTAGATCGCCACGAGTTCTGGCCGGTCCATGCCCGCACCCTCGCCGCCCTCAGGAGCACTGCCGGAAATGATAAGGCGCTCCACCACTGCCGGTCGCGCAATCGCGATCTCTTGCGCGAGGAAGCCACCAAGCGAAAAAGCCAGGATATGAACCTTCGGCAGATCGATCGCATCGATGAAGCGCATCACGTGGTCGGCCATACGTGCGACGGTCGTGGGGACTTCTCCGCTCGACCGTCCGACACCTGCATTCTCGAAGAGGATCACTTCGCGGTCCTCTGCGAGCGCATCGACAATCGCGGGATCCCAGTTGTCCAACGTACCGGTAAAGTGTTGCAGGCAAAGAAGCGGCAATCCGCCGTGGACGTTTCCGAACCGCCGATACGCATAGCGGACACCGGAGACGTCGACATAGCGCGTCTCCACATTCGATGAAGTGATACCGTTCATGGCGTTTCCTCGCGGGGCGCATCAAGCGCCCCGACGGCAGTATTAAGTCAGGGCGATCGCACTCAGATCGATCGAGACGACCAGCGGCTCTGCAGCGGAATGTCCGTCTGGCAGTCGGGGATAAATCCGCCTTCTGGTCGGGATACGGATCCCGGACACCGTGGTGTAGTCGCTGACGTAGTGAGCGCCCGGCGTGTTGCCTGCGATCTCCACGTCGTAATCGAGGCGGCGAAGGAGGTTGTCAGGTCCGACGTAAATCGCTTGTGCCTTGCTGAACACCTCAAGCGATGCGGGATACCGGATAATGATCTTTCGCCACGTTTCACCCTGTTCTGTCCATTCACCAGCTTCCTGGCATTCGACGCCGTCCCAGGCGAGCACGAACGGTGTGTTCAGATATGTCCACATCGCGCAACCCGCGAAGAACGCCAGTTGCAAAGCATCCCATGACGTCTCAAGCGTATGCCCGTCAAAAGAACTACGCGGCTTTTCGAGTGACTGAGTCACTTTCCCCGCCTGGTCAAGCAGGGAAATCCGATCACCCGTGAATTCGCTCTTCACTGCCAATGTTCCGAAAGGCGCGTGAGACGCCCATTGACGATCGGTCGCCACCGTCACCGTCGTGCGGTCCAAAACGCCAGCCTGCCCCTTCAGCGCCCAAAGCGCTCCGCCTTGAACCAGATCGGCTTGCACTTTTGTGAACGTTCGCCACTGTGTCAGACCGCCGTGTGCGTCGATAATGGACTGTGCTATTGAGTTCATGCGGCGACTCCGGAGGTATTTGGGTTCATGACCAGCACGGCACGGAAGCGCACATCGGCGCGCATCATGCGGTCATAGGCAGCCTGTGCCTGGTCGAGTGGGAAGGTTTCGATCAATGGGCGAATGTTCTGCAACTTGGCGAACGCCAAGGTCTGCTCGTTATCCGCGACGGTGCCCGTCAGCGCGCCCACCACGGAGCGTCCACCGAAGATCAGATCGACAGCGTTCAAAGACACAGCGTCGCCCGGCACTGCTACGACGACCAGTTTGCCGCGCGGGGAAAGACCTGGAATCAACTCGGACATGCCTTTGCCAGTTGGCGCGGTGCCGAGTGCAACCTTGGCACCGCCTAGCGTACGAAGCGCATCAGCCACGTCTCCAGCGTTGGCATCGATGTAACGGTGGGCACCAAGTTGCAGCGCCAATCCCGCCTTGTCGGCGCCGCGGGCGATAGCCACGGTATGAAAGCCCATTCTGCTCGCGAATTGCACAGCAAGATGCCCCAGGCCGCCGAGCCCGTGGATCGCCACTACGTCTCCCGCTCGGGCGCCCGAGTTGCGCAGCGCGTTGAACGTGGTCAGTCCTGCGCAAAGCAACGGTGCTGCCTCGGCCGCATCCAGTTCTTCTGGCACTCGCACCAGGCCACGCGCTTCAGCGAGCATGACTTCTGCGTACCCGCCGTCTGTGTTCATTCCAGTGATGACGGGGTTTTGGCAGTTCACCGTGTCGCCTTCGCGACAGGACGGACAGGTGTGATCTTCCCCCGCGAGAAAGCCGACGCCGACACGTTGTCCGATCTGCCAACCTTTGACGCCTTCGCCAAGTGCGTCGATGCGACCCACTACCTCATGACCAGGTACAAGGCGTTGCGCATCGTCATCGATATCACGTTCGACTGTGGCGCTGTCGCTATGGCAAACGCCACACGCTTCGACCCGGATGCGAACCTGTCCGTGCGCCGGTTCCGGAATTGCGCGCTCAACGATTTCCAGTTGACCGCGCGCCTTGACCACTACTGCTCGATAAGTTGATGGATTAGCCATTGTTCACTTCTAGCTCGAAACGAAAATCAGACAGATCGACGCCCACAATCAGGGGCTCAGGCAATGCCACGTTCTCCGGCATACGGGGATAAATTCTGAAGCGGGTGGGCATGCGGATGCCCTGGACTTGTACATAGTCACTGATGTAGCGGACAGCGGAATTGCGTCCTTGAATGTCAACTTCGTAGTCGTGCCGGCGAAGCAGTCCGTCGACATCGAAGTAGAAAGTCTGGACCGCACTGTGCGTTGCTAGCGTAGACGGAAATTCCACGCGGAGGCGCCGCCACGGCAGCCCGTCGACCATCCAGGGGGCGACCTCCTGGATTTGGACGCCTGGATGTCGCAGCAGGAAAGGCGACGTCAGGTAAGTCCACATCGTATAGCCGGCAAAGTAGGACAATTGCGCGTTGGACCAGGGGGTCGCCATCTCGTAGCCGTCGAACGATGCGCGGGGCGCGTCCAGATGCTCGACCAGGCTGCCGTCCTGTTGCCGGATTTCGACTCGCGACGGCGTGTATATCGAGTGATGCGTCGTCGGTGCAAACGGGCCATGTGAAACGCGCTGTTCGTGCAACTGCACAGTCACACGGGAATGAGTCAACACGCCCTCTCTCTGCTTGAGCGCCCAAAGCGCACCCGTGTGATGCAATTGCGCTGAGACACTCCGAAAGCCGCGAAAGCGGTCCAACCCGCCAGCAGCATCGATAGCAAAGTCTACCAATTCTGTCATATCGTTATCCTAAATACATAGATTTGACGGCTGGTGGAGATTTCCGTTAGAACCAACCGTTTATTCAAAGTCGCAGTTCTGAAACAAACCAGGAAAGTCGTCGATACCGCCAGGTGCGGTAATTACCACTCCCGCGCGATACACGCTAATTCCGACGCCCATCGAAGAAAACTTTCTCACCGCCGCGTCAGTAACTGCCCGATCCGGATCGAAGACGCCGATCAATGCGTTTGCTTGGCGGGCTGAAAGCGATGCGTGACCGTTTTCGTCAGCTATATCGACTACGAGCACGATGCTGGCATCCTGATGAATCTGTGCCTTGACGGCAGCGACATCCAGCAAGGACTGGCAGCTCAGCACGACGACCTCGACGGCCCGCCGCGTACTCGTTGTCAGTTCTTGCGCGAGTGCGTTCAGGCGTGGCCGATGACGGTCAATCAGCACCAGGTCGTAGCCTTTCCTTGCAAGATGCCCGGCATACGCCACGCCAATAATCGACAGCGCCCCACATACAACGGCGGTTCCTCGAGCTAATGGCATGGCGTTATCTTTTTCTAGCTGTGCGAAATCAGGTGCTTATGATCCACGCCACGCACGTTATTTTCCAACGACATTTATAATCAGGTTTTCGGACATGGCGCCTGGTGAAAGGAAATGCATCGGATTGGTTACTTCTTGACGGATGGTTTTCAGGTAATGGCCATCGGCACACAGTCCGTATTCGAAATCGCAAACATCGTGGCGCGGGAGCTGGTTTATCGCGTAACGAACTACTCGATCGCTGGCGGCGAAACGCGGTCCTCGCTAGGCGTTTCCGTCATCACGCAGCCGGTCGATGCGGATACAACCGAAGACACGTGGATGATCAGCGGCGTGGCTGACCCAACGAATCGAACCACGACCTCCGCAGAGCTCGAATTCATCAACTACGCTTCCGAGCGCTCGCGTCGCACGGCAGGCCTGTGCACGGGCGCTTTCGTGCTTGGCGAGGCCGGTCTTCTCGACGGAAGGCGCGCGACCACACATTGGGCATTCGCCAACGCCTTGCAGACGCGTTGTCCACTTGCCCAGGTCGAAGCCGACCGGATCTTCATTGTCGACGGCGCAATATGGACGTCGGCAGGATTGACGGCCGCGATGGATCTGGCGCTCGGCATGGTAGAAAAGGATCTTGGAGCCGACTTTGCGACTTCGGTGGCTCGTGCGCTTGTCATGCACCATCGGCGATCAGGCGGACAGTCACAGCACTCGGAGATGCTGGCGCTTGCACCAAAATCGGACAGAATTCAAATGGCGCTCGAATACGCTCGCGTGAACTTGTCCAAACCGTTACGAGTCGACGATCTCGCCAAAGCAGCGCATCTGAGTACGCGGCAATTCGGCCGCATTTTCCTCTCGGAAACAGGCGAGTCTCCCGCCAAGGCTATCGAGCGACTCCGCCTCGAAGCGGCAAGAAACATGATCGAGCGAGGCCGTCATTCGCTTGAAATAATCGCTCGGGAAACCGGGTTTCGTGACAGAACTCATCTTCGCGAGGTCTTCACGCGTGCGTATGGTGCGACGCCTCAATCGGCACGAAGAGAAGCGCGTAAATCGACCACTGACCTCGCCGTCGCCGACGACTAGTACGAACAGAGTTTTGCGCCGCCTTTAAGGCTAAATAGTCCATGAGATCCGCTGCGTGTCGCAGCGTTCACGGCTCCAACGATTGCTCATTGTTTGTATCAGCGCCAATGGCTGGTCCGCACCGTCAATCGAACGATCGAATGACCATCCTCATGGTTGCCCCAATGCCCGCTTGTGGCCGATTGCTGTCCGACGCGGTCGGCATAAACCGACCCAGAACGGTCCGCCAAAGCGGTGGTTCGGAAGACCGCTCAGTGCCTGATAACAGACATCCAGCACAAACTAGACTTGCCCTTGCCGAGCGATCCACCTCCGATACTTCCGGGTGCGACAAGCTGCGGCCGCTTGTTGGAGCAGCAGCGCGCGTAATGGAGAGACCGTCGGGTCTGTCCTTCTTCCCTTGCTCAATTTCCGCAACTGGAACTTCACCGTCGCCATATTAGCCAGCGATGCCAGAGACTTGTTCTTCCACCTGATGGGGCGAAGCTCAGATGCAGCCTCTTTTCCGAGGCGCCAGTCGTTCGGCAAAGAAGGATCGATGGCCAGTGCGGTCCCGATGCCAACCATATCCACACCGCCGCGGATCACCTGCTCCGCTACGACCTTGCGACGAATTCCACCCGTGACCATCACAGGCATCTTCGCAATCTTCCGGATGTCGCGAGCGAACTCGACGAAATACGCCTCTCGGGCAAGCGTGCGGCCGTCGCGGGCTTCGCCTTGCATCGCAGGGGCCTCGTAGCTTCCGCCAGAGATTTCGACGAGATCCACGTCGAGTTCGTTTAGCAGCATCACGACCCGCCGGGCATCGTCGGCACTGAATCCGCCTCGCTGAAAGTCCGCTGAGTTGAGCTTGACCGCTACCGCGAAGGTGGTGGAGACAACACGTCGAACGGTCTTGACGATCTCGACCAGCAAGCGAGCTCGGTTATCCAGCGGACCGCCCCAACGATCGTTGCGGCGATTCGTGAGCGGAGATAGAAACTGGCTGAGCAGATAGCCGTGAGCCGCGTGGATTTCGACTCCCGTGAAGCCCGCGCGCTCGGCAAGCTCAGCGGTCCGCGCAAAACGACGGATGACATCCGCGATTACCTCAGGGGTCATTTCATGTGGGGTGTCGAAGTGTTTCGACATCTTCCCCAGGTCTAACGGAACGGCTGAAGGAGCCCACGTTCGTTGACCAAGATTTGCCATCATCTGCCGGCCCGGGTGATTGATCTGCAGCCAGAACTGCGCTCCCTTACGACGCCCTGTCTGGGCCCAATGCGCGAATTTGGCAAGTTGCCGGTCGTCCTCCAGAACGACACCTCCAGGCCCGGTCATCGCACGGCCATCGACCATGACATTGCCCGAGATAAGCAGGCCCGCCCCTCCGTTGGCCCAGGCTTCGTACAGACGGATCAGGTCACCGGACGGCCCCTGATTGTTGTCTGCCATGTTCTCCTCCATCGCGGCTTTTGCGATGCGATTCGGCACGATCGAGCCGTTGGGAAGATCAAGCTTGTCGAATACGTTCATGTAGCACCTCGCTATCTACGGTGCTGTCACTTTAAGCTTGAAGTCAACTTTAAGGTCAAGCGCTTTGTAGTGAACGCGATACCGGATGCTCACGCACACCATTCCACCTCACCCGTGGAAACACAACGGGCCGCCCGTAGGCAGCCCGCAGGGGACGGCGTGACACAAGTCATCGCGCGAGTTGCCTAGCCCTTGATGAACGCCAGAAGGTCTGCGTTGATCGTGGCCGCCTCGGTCGTTGGCATACCGTGCGGAAAGCCTTTATACGTTTTCAGTGTGCCGTTTTTGGCGAGCTTTGCCGATAGCGGACCGGAGTCCGCGTACGGGACGACCTGATCATCGTCGCCGTGCATGACCAGCACGGGGATCGAGGCGCCTTTGAGGTCTTCGGTGAAATCAGTCTGCGAGAAGGCCACGATACCGTCGTAATGAGCCTTGGCGCTGCCCATCATGCCCTGTCGCCACCAGTTCCAGATGACTGCCTGTGAAGGCTTCGCGCCCTCACGGTTATAACCATAAAACGGACCGGCCGGAACATCGTAGTAGAACTGCGAGCGGTTAGCGGCGAGCGCAGCCTGAAAATCATCGAAGACCTGCTTGGGCGTGCCGCCCGGATTCGCCTCAGTCTTGACCATGAGAGGCGGAACTGCACTGATCAGCACCGCCTTCGAAACGCGATCTTCGCCGTGACGGGCGACGTAGTGGATCACTTCACCGCCGCCCGTCGAGTGACCGACGTGAACAGCTTTTTCGACGCCCAGTTTCTTCACCACTGCCGCGACATCGTCGGCGTAGTGATCCATGTCGTGTCCATCCCAAACCTGCGACGATCGCCCATGCCCCCGACGGTCGTGCGCGACTACCCGGAAACCGTGAGCAACAAAGAACAACATCTGCGCGTCCCAGTCATCGGCACTGAGCGGCCAGCCATGATGGAAGAAAATGACTGGCGCGTCTTTGGGACCCCAGTCCTTGCAAAAAATTTCTACGTCGTCTTTGGTTGTGACATAACCCATGATCGCATCTCCAGAGTGATGTGTTTACTATCAATCGGTGTTGCGCCTGCTGGTCACCTCGAATCCTCGTAGCGCTCAAGCCAGCAGTCTAGGTATAGGTATAGGTAAGTGACGACTTGACGACAGGGTTGAACATGCGACCGTCAGGCCACATTTTCGGACTGGCCGCTGATATCAAGGTTCGTCGGTTTCTGCTGGACAGGGTCAATCATTCGTCTGTTCCCGTTCCCCGCCGGCCTTTGCGAAGCCGGCCGGCCATGTTCAAATGCAGTCGCGGATGCCGCACGGTATGCGAACGTCGTTTAAATTGACCACGTTATCACTGTAGGATTAAAGTCCACTTTAAGGTCAACATTTTTTTGAAAGTGCCATATGAGGATCGGTGAACTTGCGGAGCGTTCCGGTCTGACCGCATCGCGCATCCGTTTTTACGAGGCAAGTGGATTGATCAGTGCCGTCCAGCGGACCGCGAACGGCTATCGGGACTATCCACCAGAAGTGGCATCGACATTGGCGATTATCGACAGTGCGCAACGTGCGGGTTTTTCTCTCGATCAGATTCGCCATCTCCTACCAGTGAACAAGGGAACATGGAATCACGGTGAACTGGTAGATACGCTCAGACGAAAGGTCGCTGACATCGAAGCGATGCAGAAGCGGTTGAAGCAGAACAGGGCGAGCCTTCTCATTGCGATCGATAGCATCGAGAAGCGCCCAATGGATCTGAATTGCACCGAACGAGCGAAATGGGTGATGGGCAAGCTTGCGGAGAACGGCGTAGTGCCCAAACCCAAAACCAGGAGGAACACACGCAAGGGTAATGGCCGGGCCTGAATGGGGCGGAACTGCAGAGCGTTCGCGGAAACACTTGACCTTGAAGTTGGGTTGAATCTTAGAGTGCATCTGGTGGGATCACTCGCACGCGTTGCGTGCCTCTCACTGGTCAACAGCTCGAAGGGTCAATTCAAATGGATAGGCGTCTTACACAGGTCGAATTCGGAGCACAACAGGTCGAAATCATCGAGGGCGGATACTACGACCGCTTCCGGATGAATCCGAAACTTGATGAAGTGGCACGCGACCCGGCGGCGGGAAACATCGATTTTTTTCGCAGAATTCCGAAGCAACTGGTCGACTCTCGCGTAGGGTCGACCTGGGCACCGAACTTCTACTATCGTACGAGCAGCGTCCAGTTGCTGATGCTCGCACCGCTCGAGCGCCTGCGCGCCACACTTCCAGTACCTCTTGAGCCGCTGCGCGCATTTCTGGGACGCGGTCTCGTTGCCCTCACCTTTTTCTCGTACTCTGTCTGCGATAACGATCCCTATGACGAAGTGTCTGTGGCCGTGGTGATCCGGGGACCAGGCGCGCGCGGATCACATACGCTCGAACTTCTCGACTCGATGCGCCGGCGCAATTTCTGCGCGCATGTCCTGGCGCTTCCTGTGACGACAGAGATCGCAAGGGTGCGCGGTGTATATGGCTATCAGCTACCGAAGTGGCTCGCGGACATTAACGTGAACATCGGTGCCGACGTCGCAGCCAGCATCTCTGCATTGGGGGGACAACCGGATCTGTCCGTCCATGCTCCCCTTCCCGCCCTGCAGACAGTTGCACCGCAATCGCACATGGGTACCACGACGATGATTCATCGCGTCGACGGTGCCTGGCATCAGACGCTGGTGCAAACCAACACCCTGACGTTTGCTCAACGCTTGCTTCCGCGCGACGTAACACTGACACGTCATGGCGGCCCGCTGAGCCAACTGCTCGACGGTCTGGGTGCCTCGACCATTCTGCGTGTGGACGTCGTCAAGGACGCGCAGATTGTCCTGAATCTTCCAACACGATCCGGAGCGCTGCTGAAATGAAAATTGGTGAGCTTTCCGAGCGAACCGGGATCGCCAGTTCCCGGATACGCTTTTATGAGCGTATGGGTCTGCTGAAAGCTGTCCAGCGAAAGCCTAATGGCTACCGGACCTATCCGCCAGAGGCTGTGTTCGAACTGGAACTGGTCACGGCAGCGCAGGACGCAGGCTTTTCCCTCGACGAAATCGCCGCGATGTTTCCATCCGATATGGCGAACTGGCAGCACGGCCCGGCGCTCGACACATTGCGCCAGAAGGTTCTGGACATCGAAGCAATGGAGGCGAGAATGGCGCGGGCCAAAGCGCATCTCGTATCGCTGGTCGCGGAGATCGAGAACAAGCCCGATGAGATGGACTGCAACGCGAATGCGAGAAGGGTGCTCACGCAGATACGCGAGCGAACGATCACTAACCCCGCCCCCGCTGCGATTGACTTGCATCGGCTCGGCAAGGGCCGTGGGCCTCGCTAGATCGGCTTCCCTCAGTCTCCGAGCAACGCCGCGACCTTCGTGGCAGTCGCCTTGGCAGACTGCGGATTCTGGCCGGTCACGAGGCGTTCATCGGTCACGACTTTCGAAACGAACGGGATGAGCGCCTTCTCGTAGAGTGCGCCGCGGCGGATCATTTCTTCTTCGGCGTTGTACGGTACCTTTTTGGCGACGCCAGCAAGGACTTCCTCAACCCATGAGTAGCCCGTCAAACGCCGTCCCGCAACCAGCAGGTTGCCGTCCGATAGTCTTGTGTTAAGCAATCCGCAGTAGCCGTGACAGACCGACGAGACGATCCCGTCACGCTCGTAGATCTCTCGCGTAATCCGCTGCAAGGCTGCATCGTCGGGAAAGTCCCACATCACTGCGTGACCGCCAGTGTAGTAGATGGCGTCGAAATCGGCCGGGTTGATCTCGTCGGGCGCGGCAGTGCTTGCGAGTAACCGCTGGCGGCCGCTATCCTCGAGCCATTCCTTGACGGACGCATCGGCAAGCGGCCATTTGAGTGAGCGCGGTTCAAGGGGGGACAAGCCGCCTTTCGGACTCACCAGCTGCTGCGCATATCCCTTCTGCGCGAAGATATGCCACGCATGAGTCAGCTCCGACAGCCACAGCCCCGTCGGTTCCGACTGATCGGCGTAATTCGCGACATTGCTGACGACAAGGAGTATCCGTCTGGTCATGATGAGTCATCTCGCTATGATTTCCCGCGTCGAAAATCGCGGCGCAGACTGCACGATAACTTTTAAGTGAACTTGAAGGTCAAGGTTTTTCTGACGAGGGTTGAATGACTTCCGTCCCGCCCACCACGAGTCCGTCCATGAGTGTTGTCAATGCATCCTCAATCGCGTTGTCGCCTACCTTTTCTGGCACCAGACGGCCGTCAATCGACAGCATCGTCAGTCCGTGCAGATGCGCCCAGCATGCGGTCGCCTGCCCAAGGGCGGGTCGCGAACGAATGGTGCCATCGCGCTGGCCCCACTCGAGGACGGTAACGACGAGCAGAAACGGAGCCTGCGTGCGCGGATCAGTATGAATATCGGATGGTTCACCGGCATCCGTATTGAACATCAGCCTGTAGAGACTTGGATTTCGCTCTCCGAATCCGAGATATGCATACGCCAGCGAGCGCAGCTGCGCAGGAACACCGGCGTCTGTGTCAATTTCGGCATCCAACGCCTCGCGCAATCGGTCGAAGCCTACCAGCGCAAGCTCGTGAAGCAGTGACGCCTTGTCAGGGAAATGACGGTATGGCGCGGAATGGCTGACGTTCGCGCGCCGGGCGATCTCGCGCAAAGTAAATTGCCAGCCGTGCTGTTGCTCCAGCATCAGCAGCGCGGTGTCCATGATCGCGCGCCGCAGATCTCCATGATGGTATTGCTTCGGTTGATCGTCGTTCGTTGGCATCTGAAACCAAATAGCGATGTTGACAGGGAACACATTATCAATTTATCCTCAGCCGCAATCAAGTTGACAGCGGCTACATTGACTCGTCTGGAGGATTTCGATGAATGCGATCGCAGAACCGACCGTTGCCCACAGCCTGGTGTCGCTGCTCGATCTGCAGCGGACGGCTTTCCTCAGCCAGCCCGTGCCGGACATCGGGAGACGTAGGAGGCAACTGGCAAGGCTGCGCGGCGCGGTACTCGCGTATCGCCACGAGATAGAGACTGCAATCAGCGCCGATTTCGGGAACCGTTCACGACACGAAACCGGCATCATGGAACTGACAGGGATCATTCAGGCGATCAATTATCTGTCGCGCAAGCTGCCGCATTACATGAAGCGTGAGCGCCGTCACGTGGGCTTTGTCTATCGAACCGGCCAGGCATACGTGGAATATCAGCCGAAGGGGATCATCGGTGTCATGGCGCCATGGAACTATCCAGTCTCGTTGACCATGATTCCGCTCGCGACGGCTCTCGCGGCCGGGAATCGGGCGATGCTGAAGCCGTCGGAACTGACGCCGCGAACAAGCGACGTGATCAGCCGCATGCTGACAGAAGTCTTTGCACCCGAAGAGGTCGCAGTCGTGCTCGGCGGCCCGGAGGTCGGTGCCGAATTCAGCCGCCTTCCGTTCGACCATCTGCTCTTCACAGGCAGCACACAGGTCGGCATGAAGGTCATGAAAGCGGCAAGCGACCATCTCGTACCCTTGACGCTGGAACTCGGCGGAAAGAGCCCTGTGATCGTCTCTCGAGGCCACGTCAATGTGCAAACCATGAACAGCATCGTGTTCGGGAAGCTGTCCAATGGCGGCCAAACCTGCGTGGCACCTGACTACGCGCTGGTTCACGAAGACGACCGTGACAGGTTCGTTCAGGCATTCATGGAAACGGTCGCCCGGTTTTATCCGGACGGACCGACGAGCGACGACTACACGTCTATCGTGAGCGACGGACACCATGCCCGGCTTCTGGATCTCGTCGAAGATGCCCGACAGAACGGAGCAACTGTGATCAAAGCGGGTTTGCATCCCGAACGGGCGTCAACACGGGTCCGGACGATGCCGCCGACGCTTGTCATAGGCGTGAGCGACGGGATGAGGATCATGCAGGAGGAAATCTTCGGACCGATCCTCCCTGTGCGCACGTATCGCACGATCGGGCAGGTCATCGACTATGTGAATTCCCGGGATCGCCCCCTCGCACTGTATTACTTTGGGTCAGACATCAGCGAGCGTGACCTGGTGTTGCAACGGACCACGTCGGGCAACGTTGGTGTGAACAACACGATCATGCACGTTGCTCAAGACGATCTTCCGTTCGGCGGTATCGGTCCGAGCGGAATGGGTGCTTACCACGGAATAGAGGGATTCAGGGCGATGAGCCACGCCAAAGGCGTGTTCATCCAGGGACGCTGGAGCCTAGCACGGTTACTCCACGCGCCTTTCGGAAAGCTGGCCGCCTTTGCGCTCAAGATGACGTTGGGAAAGCCGCGCAACCAACCCAAAGACGGACAGATCAAGCTGGGATTTTAGGCGCCGTGACGATTTCGAGCATGCCGGGGTGTTCCTGGCCGGGTTGAGGCAGTGCCACCGGCAATTTGCTCGCCGGAAACCGGCCATTGGGCGGGGCTGCTGAGACCTTGGCTATTCAAATTGGATGGCGACCTCGACCGGCGGCTCATGGCCGCAGGTACTCGTCCGACTGCAGCGAGAACTGACCCATCGGTCGTCCCGAACTCCCGATCATGATTGCGTCTACATCCGAAATCACTTGAGGCGATGCCTCATCACCCTCCCGACAAACGGTATTTCGTCGCCGTGACGGTGTGAAAAAGCGCATTCGCGTCAAGAGGCAAGTTCGCCATTTACGCCGCCGAACGACCGACGATTTCTGCGTCGATCAGCGGTTGACCGGCCAAATCCCCGTTGACCTGCGAAATCCCGCGCGCCATATGCTCGGCAAGCGCACTGTGCGCATTGCCCACATATGGGGTCACGCCTGAAGGCGCTGTTTCAAAAACTCAAGCACCTGATCGCGGACTTTGAGGGTCGGCTCGCCTTCTTTGTCAATCAAATTCTGCGTGAGTACGCTATGAGGCGATGGCACATACTTGGCCACGAATGGCGCGACATCCTTATTCGCCACCTCGTCCGGCAACACGATGCCTTCAAAATGCTCGCCCAATGCGTTCTGGTAGGCAGTAAACCTGGCAGCAGTACACAGCGGGTCATCACGGAAGCGCAGCCCAACTACTTTGAGGCCTTCCCGATCCAGTCTGGAACGCACCTGGCTCAATTCTTCAGGCGAAATTTCCAAACCACCTGGGTCGTTGAGCGGCAAGGCCGGCTGCGCCAACACGGGCGCAATCAGCGCTGAGTCAAGCATCATCGTCAAGGCGAAATTTCCCGTGAAGCACATGCCGACCGCACCAACGCCCGGGCCGCCGCATTCTGCGTGCGCGTGTCTAGCCAACGCGCGTACCCAGTGCGTCACCTTGCTTGAGCGCCCGGATTGCATAGCGCTGAACTCGGCACTAATGCAGAGGCGTTGCAGCACCGCTGCCCCTTCTTCAGCGTCAACCACTGCCCCATCGCGGCCGAACAATGAGGGCATATATACGCGAAACCCAGCATCCCTGACCCAACGGGCAAAACGGGCGACAGGGGGACTAATGCCCGGCACTTCCGGCATCACGATAACCGCAGGTCCTGCACCAGCCAGATACACTTTCTTACTTTCGCCCCCAAACTCGAACTGCCAAGTTGAGAAATCCTCCAAGGGATCATCGACACTGACATCGCGCGTATTCATGCACAACTCCTTCAAGCCAATTGTGCGCGCTGAAGACCGCTTGCGCGCTCGAACTCTTGCCCAACGGGCTGCAATTAATATAGTGCAGGCGTGCTCGAAAAGGGTAAATATTGGTTAAGTGGCATGCATGGACACGTCGTCACTTGGCACAAAACTGCGAATCGGTCTGCCACAATCGGCCACGGCCGAGCCAAAGCCAATGAACTTCATCTATGCGTTCACGGCGATCGACGTCGGCTGCCGTCAATCGATGATCGGCGTCACTGCCACGTGATTCTAAACAAGGCTCGTCAAGGCGCGAACGTGACATCGGACGGACGGTCGTCCGCATTTTCAACGCATGGAGTTTCGCGCGGGCCTTGACCTTGAAAGCCTCGTGTCGACCCATTTCTGCCAGTCAACCCAACGCCGGGCCACGGGCAGGTATCGAATGCAGACCTGCCATTCGAGAATCCAACTGAACCCTACCGCCAGCCGAGCCCGGGTGCGACGTAGGTCAAAATGGATTCGATCACGTGCGCGCAGTACGCCACGCCCAATTGATTCGGCACTGTCAGAAGTAACGTATCCGCCTCCGCGATTGCCTCATCTCTGGCAAGTTGCTCTACAAGGACATCAGGCTCGGCCGCGTAATTGCGCCCGAAAATCGTCCGGATGCTGTCTTCCAGCAGACCGACAGTGTCGGCGCTTTGTCTGTCACGCCCGAAGTACATCCGGTCGCGGTCGTTCATCAGCGCAAAAATGCTCCGGCTGACGGACACGCGCGGTTCACGCGTGTGCCCCGCCTCTTTCCATGCCTGCCGATAAGCCCGGATCTGCTCGGCCTGCTGAACGTGTAGCGGTCGGCCCGACTCATCGTTCTTCAGCGTCGAACACTGAAGATTCATGCCCATCCCTGCCGCCCAGATCGCGGTCGCATCGGAACCGGAGCCCCACCAGATCCGGTCGCGAAGGCCTTCGGAGTGAGGTTCGACGCGAAGCAGCCCCGGCGGGTTCGAAAACATGGGGCGTGGATTCGGTTGAGCGAAACCCTCACCGCGCAGCACCTCGTAGAACACCTCGGTATGGCGTCGCGCCAGATCGACGTGCGTCTCCCCTTCACCCGGTGCATAACCAAAGTAGCGCCAGCCATCGATAACCTGCTCGCCGGAGCCCCGGCTGATGCCAAGCTGCAGTCGGCCTCCAGCGATCAGGTCCGCTGCGCCGGCATCCTCCGCCATGTAGAGCGGGTTTTCGTACCGCATGTCGATGACGCCTGTTCCGATTTCGATCGTGCTGGTTTTGGCGCCGACGGCAGCAAGAAGCGGGAACGGTGACGCGAGTTGTCGTGCGAAATGATGAACGCGAAAGAATGCGCCATCGGCACCGAGCTGCTCGGCTGCCATTGCCAGGTCGATCGATTGCAGAAGGACATCCGATGCCGATCGGGCCTGCGAATAGGGCGATGTCGCCCAGTGGCCGAACGAGAGAAAACCGATCTTTTTCATTTCAGATGCCCCTTTGGCAAGTTCAGATTCGAAAGCGTGGCATGCGCCGTTGTCCGTTAAGGGCGCAACGGCGTCGCCTTCAGGCCGGGAAATCCGTCGATGCCGACAGCGACCTCCATGCCTGCGTTTCCGAGGTAACGTACTCGTTCTTGTCGGCGATTGCTTTTAACGTGTCCGTGCCGAGCGCCAAACGTAACGGCGGAGTTTGCGCGTGAACCAGCGCGACAATGGCAGTTGCGAGCCTTTCGGGATCGCCCGGCTGGTTGTGGTTGATGCTGACGGCGAGTTCACGCAGCTTGCCTGACGTCTGCGCATAGTCGTCGATGATCTCCTTGCCGACCAGCAGCGACGACGTGTCGAGAAAATCCGTGCGGAAGAAACCCGGCTCGATCGTCGTTGCGTGAATGCCGAGCGGCTTCAGTTCGTCATGCAGGGCTTCCGTGATACCTTCAACAGCGAACTTCGTGGAACTGTAGACGCCAACCCCGGCAGCCGCGCGATAACCGACGATCGACGATGTGTTGATCACATGCCCCGAGCGCTGCCCGCGCATGATGGGCAGCACGGCACGGGTCACGTTCAGCAGGCCGAAGACGTTGGTGTCGTACATGCGTCTCACGTCGGCGTCGCTTGATTCCTCGACGGCGGCCAGCAGGCCAAAGCCCGCGTTGTTGATCAGCACGTCGATGCGGCCAAACTTCTCGACAGCCGCTTCAACGGCGGCTTTCGCTTGCGCTTCGCTGGTCACGTCGAGTTCGACGCTCAGCAGAGCAGGTGATTCACCCAGACGCTCGACGATCGCTGCCGTATTGCGACCCGTGGCGACGACGGCATTACCATCTGCCAGCGCTGCCCTGGCAATCAGCGCGCCCAGACCGCGCGTTGCGCCCGTGATAAACCAGACGCGTTTGAACTGCTGCTCCGTAACGTTACTCATGTCCTGCTCCTACGTATGTCTTTAAAGTCCGCCGCGAGCAATCGCCATGGATCACTCGCGGCCCGTCAAGCCAGCCGCGAACCTTAAAAATCCTGCACGGTCGGGCGGATCACGATCTCGTTGACGTCAACCGAATGAGGCTGCTCGATTGCATAAGCGATGGCCTGCGCTATGGCATCAGCGGGAATGGCCATCTTGTAGAAATCGACGACAAAATTGCGGCTGTCCTCATGGCCCGAGCCGAACTTCAGTTCGGTATCGATCGCGCCCGGCGAGATCACCGTCGTGCGGATCTTGCCGCCCACTTCGTGACGCAGGCCCTCGGAAATCGCGCGAACCGCGAACTTGGTGCCCGAATAGACCGTGCCACCGGGGCTGAAAACTTTTAGCCCCACCACGGACGCGATGTTGATGAAATGCCCCGACTGCTGCGTTTCAAACACTGGCAATGCCGCGGCGACCCCGTAGAGCAGACCTTTGATGTTGATGTCGATCATGCGATCCCACTCGTCGGTCTTGCGCAGCGAGAGTGGCGCTATCGCCATCAGACCAGCGTTGTTGACCATCACATCAAGCCGGCCGTGCTGGGATACGACGTCGTCGATCAGGCGATTGACCTGTGCCCGATCCGTCACGTCGAGCGGGTGAACGGACGCCTTCCCGCCCTTTGCGGCGATTTCAGCGGCGATGCGTTCCAGCTTGTCGATCCTGCGCGCGGCGAGGGCCACTGTGGCGCCCTTCGACGCGAGAAGTTTGGCGGTGGCTTCTCCGATTCCGCTGGAAGCACCCGTAATGACGATTACCTGATTAGCCATGGTATCTCTCCGAGGACTGTTGAATTGCGTAGGGCCAAGTCTCGCCCTCAAAAGCATTTTTGATTAGACTGGAATGCATGGAATCTCTTTTCCATCCATGCAAAAATCATTCATGACCGAACCCGCCGACCTGAACGACATCGCCGTCTTTGTGCGCGTGGCGCAATTCGAGAGTTTTAGTCGCGCGGCACGAGCACTTGGGATGCCTGTCTCCACCGTGAGCCGCAAGGTGTCGGCGCTCGAGGAACGGCTTGGTGTGACACTTCTGCAGCGCACGACCCGCAAGCTCAGCTTGACCGTGCAGGGACGCGCTTACTTCGATGAGTGCAGCGAACCGCTGAGTCACCTGTACGATGCCGAGCGCGTGATTACACACACCCAGAAGAAGCCTGAGGGTCTGTTACGCATCTCTGGGCCCGTCATGCTTCAACAGAAGGCGTTTTACGACTTCCTGTCCTCCTTCCTGACGCGCTATCCGCATATCCAGGTGGACCTGTACTTCACCAACGTGTTCGTGGACCTGATTGCGGAGAACGTCGACGTGGCGATCCGCTTTGGCGATTTGCAGGACTCGAGCCTGGTCGCCCAACGGATCGGAAAAAGTGTTCGCCACCTCGCCGCTTCTCCTGCGTACCTCAAGAATCACCCGATCCCTTCCCGTCCAGAAGAACTCAGCGAACATCTTTGCGTGCTGAGCAACGCGAGAAACAACGAGACGGAGTGGCATCTGGTCAACGGAAGAAAATCGGCCAAGGTTCGTGTAACAGGCCCGGTTGCCGCCCGCGACTTTCACATCGTCAGCGCGTTCGCGCTTCGCGGACACGGCATCGCGCTACTTCCGTCGAGCTATTCCGATGCGCAGATTGCTCGCGGGAAACTGCGTCGCGTGCTGCCTGAATGGTCGTCACCGGAGATCTTCGTTCACGCTGTTTATCCGACGCGTCGCTTCATGCCTTCAAAGCTCAGCGCGTTTCTTGAAGCGCTCAAGGCATGGGAAGGACCGCTATGGCTTCCGTTGCGATAGAGCGCTGCGACACCGTTCATTTCCCGCTGGCGACCACCCGCCAGACCGTATTGCCAAGATCGTCGGCGATCAGCAGCCCTCCCGTCCTGTCGACCGCAAGCCCCACGGGCCGACCACGAGCGTGATTGTCGGGACTCAGGAAACCTGTCACGACATCCTGTGCTGGACCGCTCGGCATCCCGTCATGAAAGGGAATGTAGACGACCTTATAGCCGTTAAGCGGACTGCGATCCCAACTGCCGTGCTCTCCCACGAAAGCGCCGCCGCGGTATGCCGCGGGAAGATTCGTCCCGTGGTAAAAAGCCATTCCGAGCGGCGCAACGTGCGAACTCAGTGCATAGTCGGGTGCAATCGCTTTGGCGACGAGGTCCGGTCGCTGCGGCATAACGCGCGGATCAACGTGGTTTCCGTAATAGCTATACGGCCAGCCATAGAACGCACCGTCTTTAACGGATGTCATGTAGTCCGGCACGAGATCCGGGCCAAGTTCGTCCCGCTCGTTCACCACCGTCCATAACTTGCCCGTCTGCGGCTCCCACTGGAAACCATTGGGATTACGCAGGCCGCTTGCGAATATGCGATGCGCGCCCGTGACCCGATCCACCTCCCAGATGTCCGCGCGATCGATCTCGGCCTGCATGCCGTTCTCGGCTATGTTGCTATTCGACCCAATGCCTACATACAGTTTCGAACCATCGACGCTTGCAATCAGACTCTTGGTCCAATGGTGATTGATAGGCCCCGCTGGCAAGTCAGTGAGCTTCGTACCGGACGCCCTGATTTGCGTATCGCCGTCGTGATAGGGATAGCGGACGATTGCATCCGTGTTTGCGACGTACAGATCGTGTCCGACGAGCGCCACGCCGAAAGGCGAGGTTAGATGATCGAGAAAGACTGTCTGGGTCAGTGGTTGACGGTTCGTCCCGCCACGTAAGAGCGTAATGCGGTTTCCCGCCTGATTGAATTCACCCGCTGCGCCCAGCACTATCCCGACGACAAGATCCTTGGGGCGCGTCACAGGCGCATCGGGCCCACTCGACTCGATCACCAGGACATCGCCGTTCGGCAAGACGTAAAGCGATCTCGGGCGCTTAAGCCCCTTCGCCAGCGCACTGACGTGCAGGCCGTCTGGGACCGTGGGCGTCTCATCCTGCGTCCAGGTTCTCGGGGTCGCGATACGCATTGGTGGAAACAGATATTGCCTCAATGCAGGCAGCACTGGATTGGCACCAATCTGCAATTTCGGGTCGGCTGCCGTGTAGTCGTCGCAACCCGCAAGGGGAAACGTGAGCGTGAGTGTGAGCGCCATGGGAACGCTCGACAGCAACATGACCGCTGCGCGTCGGGTCAGGGATTGAGTCGGTTTCATCAGTTGGCTACTCCCACTCGATGGCGATAAATCATCGTCTTCCCAATCCATCCGGTGAACGACAGCAGACACACGACGAAGAACGAAAGCGTCAGCCCAGTCGGAACGATGGCCGTATATCCGTCCCGGCTATGCACGAACGCGTTGACGACTGCCAGGATGATCGCGAGGACATTTCCAGCAACGTGCAACCAGGCGACGCTCATGGTCCGAACCCGCCGGTTGCCGAGAAAGTCGATCAGCCCCGCAAGCACCGCGAATGCGGCCATCACCAGACCGGCTAACAACAGCCAGTCCGAGAATATTTCCCACTGCACGTCGGCGGTTTTCCAGTAAGCGAGGTCAGTCAGCAGCGTCCCCACGAAACATACGTAGGGAAATGGAACCAGCAATGCATGAACAGGATGACCACGCACGCTGGCAAGCGCTTTGGGGTTGTCTTCTGCCATTTTTGAATCTCCGCAAGTGATCGTTAAATACGAACGCCGACCGCTCCAGCGACAATCACGGCTGCCCACAGCGTCGATGCGACAATGAGCGCCCAACACACGGCACTCGCCCGGCAACGCTTTACCCGATGAGCGACCAGGACCACACGCAATCCGCAGGCGATATGGGCGAGTACTAGCCAGACACCAAGCACATAATGCGGAATCAGCCGTACATTCCATGGATCGGCGAGCAGGCCTTTGGGTAGCGCGGTCGCCCAGGTGTAGTCTGTCTCCGTGCCAAAGTACCGGGCGAGCACGAAGACCGCGTTGATATGCGACGCAATGAATACGGCCAGATAAGCGCCCGACGCAGTCTGGAGTATGTCCAGAATGCCTTGCCTTGATCTGATCTTCGATTCAACGAGAACGAGTCCGCTGATGATCTGGAAGAACAGCAGTGTCAGAAGAACCGGCTCGACCAATGGTGACCGGTAGACACTTCTTAGTACCAGCATCACCTCTCGATGCGCGTCTGCGCCCAGCATACCGAACGTATGGTTGACCAGATGCGCAACGAGAAAAACCAGCAGAATGACAAGCGCCGCTATGCCATGCATCACACGCACAGCCTTCATATGTACCGGCGAAGGCGCAGGCGCAATGGGTCCCCGACGGCCCAGCAAGACCAGTAACGCCGCGCATAGAATCGCCAGCCAGAACCCGACCCAGACCTGAACGTCCTTCCCATCGATCTTCATCAGGTAGAGAAACACGCCAACAATCACAAATAGCGACGGCGATACGAAAGCGAGATATGCCACCCTGCGAAGAACGACGCCTTCTGACCTCATCGACGGCGTGCGTCCAAGAGCGTAGAGACTGACGAAGGCACTGCCGGGAACTGCAAAGACCAGTCCCAACGACAGCAGTGCCTCCGCAATACGCTCAGATAGCCGGAATTGATAAAACATCGCGAGGTACCTCGGATAACCCACCGCCATCAGCGCCGGAATCATGTGCAGACACACCCAAGCCTTTGGACACGATGGCTGAGAGGCGGGACTTTGCATGACAGTTCACCTGGAACCTGGACGGTTCGATTACGTGACCACCCTTCGCTGACCGGCGGTGCCCAGTGGAAACCGACGCCAGAATGAAATACTTAGAAGGGGATTTCGGTGTAGTGATGTTCGTCGTATTTCTCTTCCAGATAGTTATTCACCGTATCGTTAAAATGAATCCAATGCGATGTTTTTCCGTGAGCGGTCAGCGTCGCCTGATCTCTCCAGTGTTCGATCAGTGAATAATGATCTGGATTTTTAGCGTCAATCCAGAGTTCGTAGTAAATACACCCATCTTCTTTGTTCGATTCAACAACCATATTTTCAAGCAGCCCCAGAAAATTCCGCTTTGAATCTTCTTTAACCTTGAAGAACACGTTGAGGATGATCATGTCAGACTCCTTTCATAAAGCATGGTGAATGAAGCAAGGCCGATTGCCTTTCGATAAAGATCCGGCGGCGAATTGAATCGGTAAACGCGCTCTTGGCAAACCGATATTGACGGGGCGCCGCCGCGTGGCCCAAGGCCTGAACCCCAGGCCGGTTATTTCCCGTCAGTTTCCTGGATGAATCTGCGTAGCTCGCGCAAGAACGCGTCCGGCTGCTCCTCTGCGATCCAGTGGCCAGAGTCTTCGATCGGTCTGACCGTTACATTTTCAGCAACTTCCGAAAGCATCTCTTCTGCGAGTGGCAGGAAAAAACTCGCCGTCCCACCCAGGCCGAGTACCGGCATCTTCAGTTTTCCCTTCTCCGACAGCATCCGCCGGTTGTCGTCCTCGTCCGTCACGAACGCGCGATAGAGTTCAAGGCCAGCTCGCATTGCTCCCGGCGCGGTGTAGTCGGCAACATATCTCTGTACGTCGGCCAGCGAGATAGCGTCTGGATTTGAACTCAGTCGCACATAGAAGGAACGAAGATAGGGAAACTCGCTGCCAGCGATCAGCATTTCGGCAACGTTGTCTGCTGCGCCGTGAAGATGAAAATGCCAGAGCTTTGCCTCGCTGAAACGGGTCGTTGCGACGCTCTGAAATGCTTTGGTGCCGGGGATCGGCGCTTCCATCAGTACAAGGCGCTCGACATCGTCTGGATAGAGCGTTGCGAACGCGTATCCGACTAGCATTCCCAGATCGTGACTGACGAGCGTGATCGGATTAGTTACGCCCAGATGAAGGAGCAACGCCCTGATGTCTGCCGCCATTGTCTGCTTGTCATAACCGTTTGCGGGTTTCGAAGACCCTCCGGCTCCGCGATAGTCCGGGGCAACGACGAACCAGCCGTCGTTGCACAAAGGCTCTATGACGTGACGCCATTCCCACCATGTCTGAGGCCATCCGTGCAGCAACAATATCGTGCGGTCGTTATCGCTCTTGCCCGGAGGTGTGCCTGCGGTGACATAGTGGATTCGAACACCTTCGCGCTCGAACATGCTGTGGTGAACTCTTTGCATTCCATGCTCCTCGGCGGAATCGGTAACCTGAGTCTTAATAGTCCGCTCCTCGGATCGCACACTCAATAACTCCATGGGCTCGATGCGGCATACGAAGGTACTACGTAGCGCGCGACGCTCGACTCTTCTCTCTCAAAGGCAACGGGAGCTAACGCTTCTCTTCGACAGAGGGGCATACTCAAAGACCGCACCCCTTAGGCGTTGGACGATTCCGTTGATCACCTCGTGCCGGATAAGCAGCCTCAAAGCGTTTAGTCAACAACACGATAATTCCCGCGACAACGAGCGCCAGCACTCCGCTCAATGCTCCCGCAACGCCAACCTCGTGCAAACCAGCCGCATCGATCACTTTGCCGCCGACGACAGCCCCCATTCCAATTCCGGCATTGAAGATCGAGACATTGAGCGACGCCGTCAGATCCTGCAATGCAGCGGGAGCGGAGCGAATCGTTCGAACGTGATTCGTCACGAAGCCGGCCGCATGCGCTGCGCCCCAGATGGCAAGCGTCGTCATCGCTACCACGCGGTTACCGAGCAGGCCAGGAAAGGCGGCCATCGAAACAGCCGCGACGACGATAGCAAACACCGCTGAACGCAAAGGGTTTGAATCGACAAATCGCCCTGCAATCGCGTTACCGACGATACCCGCGACGCCAAACCCCATCAAGATCCAGCCGGTCGATGCGACTGTGAAGTGTCCGAGTCTGGTCAGCACATCGGCGAGGTAGGTGTAAGACGTGAACATCGCGGTCAATGCGAGCAGAGACATTACAAGATTGATCAGAATGAGCGGACAGGTCAGGATCTTGAGTGCGGAGGCCCGTGTCTCGTCAGGATCAATAGTGATCCGGGGAAAGAAAAACCAGATCAGCAACGCTATGCATGCGCAGACCGCGCCTCCTGCAGCGAATGCCATTCGCCATCCAAACTCGTCCGCCAGGATCGTCGTTATTGGCGAGCCCACCACACTTGCCACGGCGACGCCTGAAAACACTGTCGCTATCGCGCTCCCCGCTTTGGGCGGCCCCGCAATTTTCGCCGCAGTCGATGTAGCCATGCTCCAGTACACTGGCAGCGCCAATGCGGAGAGCACTCGCCCAACGGCAAGAAAGGCGTAGTTGGGCGCAAGGGCAGCCATAGCTGCGCCAATGACCGTAACCCCCAATACGCTCGTGAACAGCAGCCGCCGTTCGACGTGGCGCAATGCAAGCGTGAGAAAGGGGCCCGTGATCGCGACCGTGAATGCGAATGCGCTGACCAGCAACCCGACTTGCGAAACGGGTACGTTGAGATCGTGAGCAATCAGCGGAATGACGCCGATGATGTTGAACTCGTTGGTCAGCATCGCGAATGCTGCGGCAGCCAGAAGAGGAACGGCAAATTTCATGATCTAACCTCATGTTGCGATGTGATGGCTGCATTTGTCGCGCAATCTGTCCTGCGAGGCGTGCCCATGTGGCACGTCGCTGATTCGCGGCGAATGAGAGATCCCCTTTTCAATCAGCATGACAGCCGAATAAACGGGCGCGGTCGATCACGCCTTCGTATCGGCTGTCATACGTTGGTGTGATCTCAAGACGGGTGTGGGCTGTTCGGGGAAGTTGAGGTTGGTGCTGCCAGGAACGTGTAACACCAAGGTATGCGATACCGAACCCATCGCGTCATTGAGCGCGAATTCGGATAGGTAGATGCTCTGTGGACACATCCCGACGCCTGGAGGTTTCGATGTACTACACCAGCCCCACCGACGGCTATCGCCTCGCATACCACAAGAACGGCTCAGGCAGGCCAGTCGTCATGATCCACGGGTCGCCGGGCGACAGCCATGAATATGACCGGCTCGCTACGATAGTGGCCGCCCACGCGATGACGATCGTTCCCGATCTGCGCGGCTTTGGACTGTCCGACAAACACCTCGATAACGGAAGCGATGTCTTCTCGCGAGACGGCCAGGTCAAAGCCGTCATCGCGCTGATGGATGAGCTCGAACTCACCGACGCAATTCTCGTCGGCTATGACATCGGTGGCTTCACAGTGCAGGGCGTCGCACATAAGCGGCCTGATCTGGTTGCGGCGCTCGTTCTCGCCCCGCCGATTCCGGGCGTCGGAAGACGCATCCTCGAAGTATCACCTGTGAACGAATTCTGGCACGCGACGTTCTTTCGGACCACGCTCGTCGAACAGGTCTTCGATGGCAACCCGGATGCCATCCGCGCGCTGCTGAAGATCCATCTCGACGGCTGGTCGGGTCCCGGTTCGACGGTCACCGACGAACTGCTCGACAACATGGTGAAGGGCTGTTCGGCGCCGGGCGCCTTCACCGCGAGCGTGTCCTGGTTCCGCGACCTCGAAAGCAATCCCGTTTCGGGCTACGCAGCGGAAACCGTGCCGAACATCGTCGATCGCTTCGACAAACCCGTATCGATTTTGTGGCCTGAATGCGATCCGCTTTTCCCCACAGCATGGTCCGATCAGATCGACCGGTTCATGAGCAATTTCTCACTCAAGTTCATGCCGGGTGTTGGACATTTTTCGCCGACAGAGGCGCCCCAACTGTTCGCGGCAGAAATCCTTGCGCATCTGTCCGGCGAATGGCGAGCCGACGCCGCGCGCTGATCAATTGCCACGACAAGACCTGCGTCAGTGAAACCCATGCTTTCGGTCCTCTCCCTCGCCCTTGCACCGACCTTCTTCGTCATGGCACTGGGCTACGGCGCCGGTAAGACCGGTCACATCAATAACTTACACGTGAAGGAACTCAACACCGTCGTGATGAGTTATTGCCTTCCGGCCTCGTTGTTCGTCGCAACGGCAACGACAAAGTGGTCTGACCTGATTGCGCAGTGGCCGATTCTGCTGTCGTTGAGCATCACCATGATGGGCGTCTATCTTCTCTGGTACGTGTATCAGCGCTGGGCGCGTCGGCAGAGTTCTAGCGAAGCAGCACTTCAGGCATTGGCCGTCGGACAACCGAACTATGCCGCCGCGGCGTTCCCCGTCATCACTGCCTTGTTCGGCGCAGAGCATCTTTCGACGGTAGCAGTCGGCATTGCTGTCGGATCGTTGCTGCCTTCGCCTCTGACGTTGGCGCTGCTCGAACTTGACAGATCCACGGACACCCCAAGCGGCATCAAAGTGGCAGCTGACGGACACTTTGTCGCCCCAAGTCGCAGGTCGGCCGCACTAACACAGATCGCCACGGCCGCGCGTCACGCGCTGTCCAAGCCGATCGTACTCGCCCCCGTGTTCGGCATGCTTATCTCAATGAGCGGATGGCACTTGCCTAACGTCGCGGCCGCATCATTGCGAGAGATCGGTGTTGCGGCGGGCGGGATGGGGTTGCTGGTCACGGGCGTTGTGCTATCCCAAAGCAGATTCAACCTGACACTCAATACGGCGTTCGGCGTCTGCATCTCGAACATCGCACAGGCACTGCTCGCTTTTCTGATCTGCCGTGCCGTCAATGCCTCTACCGATATCACGCGGCTCGCGGTCATCATGGCAGCCCTTCCTTCGGGCTTCTTCGGCATTCTTTTTGGCAACAGCTACGACCGCCTCTCAGGCGAAGCGAACTCGACCATCATCGCCAGCACCCTGTTTTCCGCGCTCACTCTGGCGGTAGCGATCGCATGGTCTTACACCTACGGTGGCTGACGGGCCACCTTTCCTTCCCGTCTTCCAGTAAGGAGCGATTCAAGTGAGTAAAACCATTCTTATCACGGGCGCAGGTTCGGGTCTCGGCGAAGGCGCAGCCATTGGACTGGCGAAAAACGGGCATACCGTTATCGCGACTGCCGAGTCGTGGCCGCAAGTCACGGCACTGCGCGACAAGGTTGCCGCGATGAACCTGCCGAATCTGACGGTCACCAAGCTCAACATGCTCGACCCGTATGACGTCGTGCACGCGGCAAAGCTCGATTTCGACGTGCTGGTGAACAACGCCGGCATTGCTGAGGGCGGCCCCATTGCGGAAATTCCCATGCCGCTCGTCAGACAGAATTTCGAAGTGAACGTGTTTGCACTACTGGATCTCACGCAACGCGTGGTGCGCCGTTGGGTCCGATCGCAGGTGAAAGGCAAGGTCGTGTTCATCTCGTCGATTGTCGGACTGGTCAGCCCAGGCATGATCGGTACTTACTCGGCGACCAAGCACGCAGTGCAGTCAATCGCCGAATCGATGCAGGACGAGTTGAAGGAATTCGGCATTCAGGTCCAGACCATCAACCCTGGGCCCTTCTTTACCGGCTTCAATGAGCGAGGCGTGGAGGCGGCTTATCGCTGGCTCGATGATGAAGTCAACTTCACGAGTCGTGCATCGTATAAGGCACAAACCGACGCACTGCTCGACAAACCGGAAATGCGCCTCGATCCTGACGACATGATCGGTAAAATGGTCGAACTGATCCCTGCGAACACGGGTCCGTTCCGGACTATCTACCCGAAAGACACGGCCGACTGGGCCGTCGCCGCAGAACAGGCGATGCTGACACGAACGATCTGAGTGCCAGTCAGACGAGGTGCGATATGAGCGTACAACCAGTTCACACCGACACGGTGAACTCAACACGCCGCGCGCTGTTGTTCGGCGCACTGGCAGGGGGCGCGCTGCTTGCAATGGCGCCCATGCGGACGTGGGCAGCCTCCAATGCCAGTCTGGAGGGCGTCAGGGCACTGACCTTCGACATGCAGGGAACCGTGTTCGATTTCTACGATCCCGTGGTTCAACGAGCCCAGGCAATCGGCCGCAAGTACGGACTCGCCGACGACTGGGCTGCAACGCTGCCCGGTGACTGGAGCGGTGCCGCGCACGACATCATCGTCGATATCTCGGCCGGTCGGCGTCCGTGGATCTCGAACACGGAGGTCTACCGGGAAGCATTGCCGCCGCTGCTTGCGAAGCGCGGCGTCAGTGATCGTCTATCGGACACGGATCGCGATCAGCTACTCGGCGAATGGGGAAAGATGATCCCATGGCCGGACTCGGTGGCAGGTATCACCCAGCTTCGGCACAAATACACGCTTTCCACGTTGACCAACGCGTCCATGGCGCAAATGACCGCGCTCGTCAAGGACAGCAAGCTTCCCTTTGACGAGGTCCTGACGGGAGAACTGAGCCGCGCTTTCAAACCTGACCCGAGGGTCTATCAATCGGCCGTCGACTACACGGGCTTCCGACCCGATCAGCTGTTAATGGTCTCAGCGCATAAGTGGGATCTCCAAGCGTCGAAACAGGCTGGTTTTCACACGGCGTATGTGCCACGACCGTTCGAACTTGGACCCGGCCATGCGGCGGACTGCAAACCGGAGAGCTTTATTGACATCATCGCCGAAGATCTCGTCGATCTGGCCAACAAGCTCGGAAGCTAGCATCATACTGCGCCGGTTGTCTCTGAACAATGACACTGCCTTCCATACCGCATATACAGGAGCAGCACATGCGCAATTGATGCAAACGCGTCTGTTTCGCCACGGGTGCGTCCCGTGGCATTGATGCACTGATCTCACAGGCCGCGCTTGTCGGGATTCCGAACGTCAGGTCTCGTGGACAGGCAAGGTGAATTGAAACGTCGCGCCCGTTCCGCCGTCGCTGGAAATCCATAAACGCCCGCCATGCGACTCGACGATTGACCGACTGATCCGAAGACCCATGCCCGTTCCATGCGGCTTCGTCGTAAAAAATGGGCTGAAAATCTGTTCCACTAATGCCGGCGGTACCCCCGGTCCGCTATCGCTCACCGACACCATAATTTCGTGGTCACCTTGCCACGATTTGACGGCTACCTCCCTCGCAGAATCGAGTTCCCTTACTGCTTCAATGGCGTTGAAGATCAAATTCATCGCCACCTGTTGCAATTGCACACGATCTCCCAAAACTCGCGGCAGATCAGGAGCCAGATCCAATCTCACCAGTATGTGATAACGCTCGGTTTCGCTTAGCAACAGACTGACAGTGTCCCGAATGACCTCACCGACCTCAAAGACGTCCCGATTTAGCGCACCCTTTTCGAACTGCTTGCGGATCTTGTGAAGGATATCGGCTGCACGGCGCCCATCCTGAACCATGTTGGCAGCGGCAGCGCACGCTTCCTTCAGATCAGGCTTGTCGCGAGAGAGCCAGCGCAGGCAGGCGCTCGCATACGAGATCGCCCCCGTGATCGGTTGATTCAGTTCATGAGCTAATGAGGCAGCCAGTTCACCCATCGTTGTGGCCCGATTGATGCGTGCCAGATCGGTCATTGCCTGGCGCAGCTGTTCTTCGGCGCGCTTTCGTTCCGTCACGTCACGGACCGCTCCTACAAACTCGAGGCTCCCTATATTGACCGTCCGACCCGAAGCATGGATATATTTGATCCGCCCATCAGGCATAAGAAAGCGATGTTCGCTGTCAAATTCCTTCCTCTCCTTGATCGCGGCCTCGAGCGCCACGCGAACGGATTCCCGGTCTTCCGGATGCACACGCTGTAACACCAGCTCCATCGAAGGCTTAATGTTTCGGTCGTACTCGGTAATGTTATAGCCCTCTTCTGACCAGTAGTGCTCTCCATTTGCGGCATTCCATCCAAAGCTACCTGTGTGACTGATTTCCTGGCCCTGAGCCAGAAAGGCTTCGCTACGTTGAAGATTGGCATAAAGCGCCGCATTCTCCAGTGAAATCGCGGCTTGCGACGCCAACATTTGCAACAGCGTGACGCGTTCGTATGTGAACGCCCCGGGCGTCAGTCGATTTTCCAGATAAAGCACGCCACGCAGCTCCGTCTGCTTGACGATAGGCAGGCACAAGACAGACCTCAATCCGTTTTCCCGTACGTATTCATTCACTGAATAGACGGTGTCGGCCAGGGCGTCACTAAGCAGTACCCGTTGGCGCGTGCGAAGGACGTAATCCAGCGCTGGCCGCGGAAGATCTGAGGGTGTAATGACGGATTGCCGTACAGCTACAGTAATACCGCCGGCTCCCTCGGTAGCCTCTGCTTCAATCCGCGGTTCGCTGTCCCGATCGTTACCATGGAGCAGGATGAGTAGCGCACGTCCTGCCCCGGCATTCTCTACCGCGAGCCGCAACAGCGTCTCGATCAGACTGGAAAGGAATATCTCGCTCGAAAGTGCTTGGGAGAGCTTCACCACGGTTGCCAGATCGAGCGACGCGCTCGGGGTCACTATCGTATCCGTCAAATTCGATGATGCCTGCTCCTCCACAATGTTTGGATAGAGTCGATCAAGCTGCCTGACTTTTCCCTCTGCTCCCCAGTGGAAATAGCATTTCCGCGCATCGCCCAGATATGTGCGAGCAGTCTTCTCGAACCCTCGTGCCGCATAAAAGCGCCCTGCAAGTTCATTTGCTGTTGCCTCGTTCTGCACAAACCCGTTTTCCTGCGCCGAGCGGATAGCCTTTTCGTACGCATCCTCCGCGTCGATCACACGCTCTTCGATTCGTGCGATTTCCGCTTCCACCAGCAAGGCACAATTCTCGAAATTCTCGGGGCAGATCTTCGCCCATTTCGCAAGCTTTTCGTGATGCCCGTAAAGCGCCTCGAGGTTGGAACGCCGCATGTCCATTGACGTCGATTCGACGATGTTTGCCAGTGACAGTGCCCGATAGAAGTGGTACTCCATGACGTCGAAGTACGACTGTGATTTCTCGAAGAGTCGGGCGGCATTTCTGGACGCCTCGACCGCACGGGGGTAGTCTCCCGCATAAAATAGCGCCTGTAACTTTCGGATCCAATACCAGCATTCCGGCCTGGCGAGGGTAGGATTGCTCGATAAATGGCGTTCGAATAGAGCTTCATCGAATTGATCGTCATTGAACGATCCAAACCCGTAGGTAAGTCCCCGAAGCGTCCGGATAAACATCATCTGTGTCACTATCATGCTGATGGCACGACCGAACCGCAATTTTTGCGCGAATTCAAGACCCGCTCCCGCCTCGCGCTGCACGTCGCGTAGAAAATCGCCCGCAGCAAGCATATTGTTGTAGAGATTCGTGCAGCTATACGCAGCAAAGGTAAGGTCTCCACTTCGATTTGCTTCCTCGAAAGCACGCTTTAAGAAATCTCGACCTGTCCTCACGTGGTGCTTCCACGGGATAATCAAGATCCCAAATCGCATGTAGACGCGTGCCTTGAACCGATTCAATCCGTGCTTTTCCACCAGCTCATAGCCAAGCTTGCCAAGCTGGAAGCCCGCTTCATAGTTGCCGAATTGAGGTCCGGCAAGCACGCCAAGCGTGACGTAGGCGAAGGACGATGCGTCACTGTTACCATACGTTAGGCTGAGACCGACAATTCTGCAGAGGAGGAGAGCGTGCAGATTCTCATCGGTGAATTGGGCAGTCGATACGGCCTCCGTATACACGTCCAGAATATCGAGCAACGCCGAATCTGTTACCAGAGGCAAATGCACGAGTTCGTCCACCTTCCTGTTGACAATAAGATTCCATGTCTGATGGAACACCCGCGATGCTTCTTCGCCAGTGGGATGTGGCGTCCAGTGCTCGCCACGCCCCTTTTGATACTGGATAAAGATTTCAACGCCCCTGTCGCTCCTATCCATGAGGTTGTACAGCGTCAGCTGCAGACGCGTGATAAGCGCAATGCGACGGGGATCATTGGCCCGTCGCGTCAGCGTTGCAAGCCGATTTTCGGCGAAGTGAAGACTTCCGGTCAGTAGCTCACATTCAGCAAGAAGACTCTCGATTGCGAAGATCAGGTCTTCGTTGCGCTGCCACGTGTCATCCGTCAGCAACCGACGCCCAGCATTGAGATACGAGATCGCGGATCCATACGCCGTCGACGCTTTCGCACGTCGGCCCGCGATGAGATTCAATTGCGCAATCCGTTCGCGCTCGTCACGCGAAGTGGCTAGCGCCGCACCGCGGTTCAACTGGTTAACGATTTCGAAGATACATTCTTCGAGGACGGCCTGAGGCGTGTGTTCTGCCATCAGCATACCGATCTTGAAGTGCGTTCTGGTTCGGAGACCTTCAGGAACCATCGAATACGCTGCTTCCTGGACGCGGTCATGTAAAAAACGATAAGACTCCTCAAACCGGAGGATAAGCCCACTGCGAACCGCCTGCCATAAAAGTCCATGCATTTCGTCAAGGAAATCCTCGTGAACCAGCCGCAGTAGCGCAAAATCTACGTCGTTGCCGATGCATGCAAGCTGCTGCAGCGCTTCCTTTGTATCGGACGGCAAGCGGTTCAGCTTTTCCACCATCAAGTCGGCGACGTTGTCGGTGTATCCCTTGGCATCTATTTGCTTCAGATCCCAACACCATCGCGACTCACTGTAGTCAAAGACAAGCATGCCTTCTTCGAACAGCGCCTCAACGAACTGGATAGCAAAGAAAGGGTTCCCATTTGTTTTTTGTTCCAACAAACGCGCCAGCTCTATCACGCGTTGCCGTTCGCAACGAAGGGTATCAGCGAGCAGCGCTTCGAGATCCGTACGCGCCAATGGTGAAAGTGCGATTTCCTGTACTGGCGCGCCGGCCTCCTGAATCGCCGCCAGCTTGTATTTAAGCGGATGTGTTGGCGACACCTCATTGTCGCGATAGGCACCGATCAGCATCAGTTGCTTCAGGTCGGGCTGCAAAAGGAGGTCTTCGATCAGATCAAGCGTTGCCTCGTCCAGCCACTGCAAGTCATCGAGAAAAAGAGCGAGGGGATGGTCCCGCGTGAACACGCTGACAAACCGACGAAACACCAGTTGGAAGCGGAGCTGGGCGTCTCGTGGTGGGAGCGCTGGTACGGGAGATTGCTCGCCGATAAGGAGCTTCAATTCGGGAACGAGGTCCACCATCAGCTGTCCGTCCGGACCGAGTGCCTCATCGATCGCTTCGCGCCAGCGGCCTACCTCTTCCTCGCTCTTCGTGAGGATTGCGCGAATGAGACTCTCGAACGCTTGCGCCAGAGTCGCATAGGGAATGTCTCGCTTGTACTGGTCGAATTTTCCCGCAGCGAAAAGCCCGCGCGGCGGAACAAGCGATCTATGAAGCTCATTGACGACAGCGGATTTTCCGACACCGGAATAACCCGAGACAAGTACCAGCTCCGCCCTGCCGCCAGCGACGACACGGTCGAAACAAACCAGCAACGAGTCGATTTCAGCTTCGCGCCCGTACAATTTTTCGGGGACCATCAGCCGATCCGGTATGTCGTCCTCTCCAGGAGAGAATTCGTCCACACGCCCCTGGGTCAGCAACTGCGTAAGGCACCGCTGAAGGTCGCGCTCCACGCCCGCAGCGGACTGGTAACGATCCTCGGGCGTTTTGGCGAGCAGTTTCATCACGATGCTCGACACGGCCGAAGGGATACCGGATACCCGCTCTTGCGGCGGGAGTGGTTGTCGGGCGATGTGACAGTGCACCCACTCCATTGGATCGGACGCTGTGAACGGCAAAGCAGTCGTCAATAGCTCGTACAGTGTGACTCCCAGCGAATATAGATCGCTACGGGAGTCGACGGAGCGATTCATGCGGCCCGTCTGTTCAGGGGACATGTACGCGAGCGTCCCCGCGATAATTTCGGGCGGCACGGCAGGGAGCTTCTCGCGCGGTAACCGCGACGCGATACCGAATCCCATGAGCCACACGCGGCCCGCACCGTCAACGAGCGTGTTGGCCGGCTTCACGTCCCTGTGGATGAGACCTTGACGGTGCACCTGGCTCAGTGCGGCCGCGAGGCCGACTGCGATGCGCAGGCATTGGTTCAGATCGAGCCGGGCACGTTTTTGCGCTTCGATTACCTGGTCGAGCGGCTCTCCCCCCGGATCTTCGAGAATGAGCGTCGCGCGCCCCAGTTGTCGTGTGAGTGCGATCGGCCGGGCAGCCCACGCGGGATCGAGTTCAGCCGCGAGCGACCATTCGTGTTCCAGCCGGCGCAAACTTTGCGGTGATGGCTGACTGGCTGCGGCCGCAAGCGCGACCACCTGCGTCAGGGTGCCGGGCTTCCTGCCACGGTAAAGCGTGAGGCCCGCCTCCTCGCGAAGGGGCCGCAGCATGTACCCCAATTCCTGTGTCATAGGGAACGCCCGCCTTCTTCCTTCATTTCCGTAGTCGCAAGCACCGCTTCTATAAGGAGGAGGTCGAACGTGCTAATGTATGGCCCGCCTGCCTCATGGATACATGCAGCCGTCACACTTCGGCGGCCGGATTGCCGTCAATACGCCGGTTGCTTGGGAGAGCATGATCGCGCACCCTGGAGCTCCTTCGGAACAAAAAGGACCAGCAATCCGCCGATAAACATAGCGATGGCAATCCCGTATAACCCAGACAGCGAATTGTTTGTCGCCATGCTCACGGCGCCGAACGCGTACTGACTTGCATAGCTTGCAGATGCCGCCACCGCGTTGAGCACGCCGATTCCCATTACTGCGGCACCGCCTCGGAGATAAGTTGTTGCGTATGCCCAAAACACGCTCACACACGAAAGGATTGCTGTGTATGCCAATGACAACGCCGCTATCGCAACCGGGAAGTCGACGCCTTTGCGCGACGCGACGAGTAATGCCACGCCGCTGACGTAAGCGGCAATCGCATAGTGCCATCGCCGCTCTTTTGATCGGTCTGATGAATATCCCCACACGATCATTCCGATACTCGCGCAGAGAGAAGGAATGGCGGTGATCAGGCCGTTGCGACTAAGCGACTCGACGCCCAGGTCGCGCACGATTTGAGGAAGCCAATATGCGAAGCCCGATACAGCTACACCGCCGATGGTCTCGATGACTGCGAGCAGCAAGAACGTCTTCGACTTCAGCGCATATCGTATGTTGGTACGAGCCCGCAGCGAGGAGTGCACACGCTGTTCCGATGCCAGAATCACTGCAACCGATTCTTTCTCGCCGGTTGCGAGCCATCGCGCAGATTGCGGCGTGTTCTGGATAACAAAGTACACCAGGACACCTACGACGATCGACGGCGCGCCTTCTAACAGAAACATCCACTGCCAGCCTTTGAGACCATGCACGAGATGCATGGTCTCAAGCAAGTAGCCTGACAACGGTGCGCATAAGATTCCAGCGACGGGAACGGCAGCAAGAAAGACGGCAAGCATCCTTGCACGGAGAGCCGCAGGGAACCAGTATGTCAGATATAGGTAGACGCCAGGCGCAAGCCCCCCTTCGGCAAGGCCCAGAAGGAATCTGAGCAGATAGAATTGCGCCGGCGTGGAAACGAACATCGTTAGCGACGACACAACACCCCACGTAACCATTATTCGGGAAATCGTTGCGCGCGCCCCAATTTTTTCCAGCATCAGATTGCTCGGAATGCCCGACAACATATATCCAATGAAAAATATGCCGGCGCCCCGACCATACATTGCATCCGTCAAACCAAGTTCTCGCGAGAACTGCAATTTCGCAAAGCCTATATTCACGCGATCGATATAGGCGAGCACAAAGACCAGAAACAGAACGGGCATAATGCGCCAGCCTATTTTGGCAAATACCATTTGCTGTTCGCTTGCCTTTCTTGATCTGGATGCTTCCCGGGGCGTAGGCCTCGGATAGATGTTTGGCACGAGCCATCTCCTTCGTTGGAAAGACGCGACAGACAGTGCGTGCATAGGTGTTGGTAATTCACCAGAATGCTATTACAACCGAATTCAACTCTACCTCGATTCTGTTCGCACGGCATCGGATGGTCTGTAGCCGTTGCATCAGCCAGCCAAAGGCTTGAACTGGCGGGTATCGCGGCGTTGGCGGAGGACAAGTTTGAAAAAATCGTGGCTCGTTGCCGTTTCGGCGATGGCGGCGTCTGGCGCAGCAATGGCGGAAAGTGCCGTTACGCTGTACGGATTGATCGACGAAAGCATCCTGATCAATACGAACCAGGGAAGGGGCCGGGCAGTTCGTCTCAGCGACAATGGCACACGCGGTAACCGGCTCGGGCTGATTGGAACAGACAATCTCGGCAACGGTAACGCCGCCATCTTCCGCCTGGAGAACGGATTTAATGCAACAACGGGCTCAATGGGCCAAGGTGCCAGGCTTTTCGGGAGCCAGGCTTATGTAGGCCTTGCAGGCAAATTTGGCTCATTGCTTGCGGGGAGACAAATAAACGCGGATGTGTCCCTGATGGCCGTCGATTTTGCGGCCGCAGCACAGTGGGCAGGCATCCTGGGAGCGCACCCCGGCGACGTAGATAACCTCTACGATACGTTCCGCGTCCCCGGAGCGCTGAAGTACATTGCTCCCCAGGTTCATGGCTTGAAAGTACAGGTGCTATATGCGCCGGGAGGCGTCGCCGGGCACGTAACGCGAGGCCGCGTCGTATCCGTCGCTGCGACGTACGCCATAGGCTCCTTCCTAGTGGGTAGTGGTTTCAACAACGCGCAAACGCCAAACCTCGGCCTGGCCGCAGGAACTGCGGCGGCGAACAGTTCAATCGACCCGTCGGTCGCTAACTACTTATCACCCGTCGACGCTGGCTTTTCATCCGCCCACACCTTTCAGGTGATTTCCGCTGGGGCTGCCTATAGCAGCGGACCAGCGACGCTGGGTGTGCTTTATACGAATACACAATTCCGGGGGCTCGGCGACCTGAGCTCCGGACCCAATCCCTTGCAATACACCGGCACCGCCACATTCCATAATGTGGAAATTAATGCGAGGTATGCGATTTCACCTGCATTATCGATTGCCGCCGCCTATAACGTCACGGCCAGAAACAGCGTTTCCACTGTCCAGAATCCCGCCGGTTTGGGGTCGGCGCGCTACGTGCAAGCGACCGTCGGCATGCAATATTTCTTGCAAAAGACCGTGTTTATCTATGCGGAGATGATGATTCAGGAAGCGTCCGGAACAGATTCAACAGGCCAAAGTGCAGTCGCCGCCGGCAACGTCCTGAGCCCTTCATCTAACAGACGGCAAAGTGCTGCGCGGGTGGGCCTCAACGTCAGTTTTTGAGTCTTTACTACCCTACCTTTCGCACGGGCCCAATAGGTCGGCAATCAGCGCAAGCAGGCTCTCGTCGTCTACCGGCTTTGAAAAAAATCCAGCGGCGCCACCGTCGTTGGCTCGAGCCGACATTGCTGACGTCGGGTACGCGGTGATGCAAATCACCGGTATAGGCCGCTTCCACAGCCGGATCGAGGTGAGCAGAGCAAAACCGTCAAGGCCTGCCATCTGGACATCCGTGATTACCAGCCTCAGCTTTGACCGGTGGCGGTCGCCGAGTAGCTGCTCTGCTGACGAATAGGTCGCGACGTGCCAATCCGCAGAGCGGAGCACGCTTGAGAGCCCCATTCGGACAGATTCATCGTCGTCAACAACGCCTACGACTGCAGCAGAGCGCTTTGATTTCATCTCGAGTCGGGACGCCGTTGCGGAATTTCGGGGGCTGAACGTAGGAAACGTTACAGTCCGAAAAACGACAGCGCAATAAGACCTTCGAATGATGCAGAGACCACTCCAGTATTCAACCGGAGAGACTCGTGATCGGATAGTGTCTGCAGCACAATGGCGTGCGAATAATTAAGGCGATTCCCGACGCGGCAATACTGGCGCGAGCTTCTTGACCAGATCCGCCACAGATTTAACCCGCAACTTATGCATAGCTCGCCCGCGATGAATCTTCACGGTTACCTCGCTCAGCCTGAGTCGATCCGCAATGACCTTGTTGAGCAAACCATCCATGACGAGGCAAATGACTTCCTGTTCGCGCGTCGTGAGCGAGTCATAGGCCCCGCGAATCTCGGCAATTTCCCGCTCCTTGCGAAGGGCTTCCTCGTCCTTGATAAGGGCCGCGGTTACAGTATCGATCAGAGTTTGATCTTTAAACGGCTTCGTCATGAAGTCGAAGGCGCCCGCTTTCATTGCCTTCGTCGCCATCTCTATATCGCCGTAGCCGGTGAGAAAGACGATCGGAAAACGGATCCGCTTCCTGAACGACTCCTGTTGCAAAGCGAGCCCGCTCGCTCCCCGCAAGCGAATATCCAGAATTAGACAGCTTGGCACATCAGGCATCTGCGAAGCCAGGAACTCGTCGGCCGATTCGAACGCATTGACCTGAAGTCCTACCGACATGAGAAGTGAACTGAGTCCGCCCCTGATGGACGGGTCATCATCAACCACATATACGAGCGAACTGAGTGCAGGCTCTCGCCCTGCTCGAATGGTATCTGGGTTCATCGCTGATCCGTCTGGATGTGATATGCGACAGGTGCGTCCACCGCCTGCCAAGACAGTAAGCAATACACAGCCTTGGATAATGTAGCACTCGCCTGCTCTGCGCGCAGAGATGGGTCGGCAGGTGTAGTGGGACTTCGGACGGTCGATCCATCCGACAAATGCTGCACCGCAATAGGGCATGACATCAGCCCAAGCTCGGCAAGTCTGCGACCGGAACATGGAATCTCAGCAGCACGTATTCGCGATCCCGGCGGCTACCGTGTCGCGGCGCCTGCGGTCGCAGCCGGGCACCGCCTTTAAACGCACTACCAGATGCACGCGAGTGTCGCATGCGCTCAACACAGGAAAGCGCTGGTTGTGAAGCCGGAAGCGAGAGACAACAAAGGCTCCGGCATCCGGCTTCGGGTCTCTTGAGTCAAAAAGCCCGTTACTGCGCAGCAGCAGGAAAATCCGCACCGATACTGGTCTCACGCCATTTCTCGATATCGGCGAGTGTCGCCTGCAGACGCTTCGTTACGGCATCGACTCCGAACGCCCCCAAAACCAGATGGCGGGGCGCCTTCTCTTCCGATTCGGTAATACGGATCATCGCTTGCGCGGCGCGTGCGGGATCACCCGGCTGTTGGCCGCTATATCCCACTGTCATCTGCAAGCGCTTTCCCGCCGTCTCTGCGTAGTCACTGATGCGAACCTGGGTCTGTCTAAGCGAGCGCCCCGCCCAGTCAGTACGAAAGGACCCGGGCTCGACGCACGTAACCCGTATCCCGAGCGGCTCCGTTTCGAGCGCAAGCGAGTCCGACCAACCTTCGATAGCGTGCTTGGTCGCCACATAGTAGCCCGCCCCAGCGAAACCCATGAGACCACCGACCGAAGTAACGTTGATCACATGGCCCTTGCGCCGGGCACGCATTCCCGGTAGCACAGCGCGCGTTACCGCGAAAACGCCGAAGACGTTCGCTTCGAACTGAGCCCGAATTTCGTTTTCTTCCCCTTCTTCGACCGACGACTGATACCCGTAGCCCGCATTGTTCACGAGCACGTCGACGACGCCGAACCGCCGATGCGCCGCTTCGACAGCGCTCTGGATTTCACCGGCATTTGTCACGTCAAGCGATATCCGCAACAGGCGGCTGTCGGCATCGCTACCTGGGGCCGCAAGATTTTCTAGCGATGCAACGTTACGCGCGGTTGCAACGCAGCGCCAGCCACGTGCGAGAACCGCAAGCGCGAGTTCCCTACCGAAACCCGTTGAGCAACCGGTGATGAACCAGACAGGCAGTTCAGATGTGATCATGCAAGCCTCTTCGATATTGATATGGACAGGATCAGTCAGCGCGTAATCGCTGAGGCGGTGATACTAGCGATTCGCCGAAAAGAACGCTGATGGATTACCTGGACTGGCGCGAGCGATCATGCAGTGATATGCACGGTTTCAATGAATTTTCTCTTGAGTTTCTACTGGCCGCTTTACGCATGAGTTCCGGCGAAGAATGCGTAGATGCGTGTCGGGAACGCGTGGCGGCCCGTCATCCGGCTTGCAACGCATCACGACAAACGCGCGAGGCGTAGCTAAGCGGAGCATGTCGCATTTTCCAGAATCGCATTAATGACAAAATTTATTGCACAAAGCTCAACACAGTTGAACTGAAGGTGCTTTCGAAAATGCCGTTAATGAAAGCAGCCAATGCACACACGACAAATTTCGCTGGGCCAATGACCATAAATCCATTGAATCATCTGAGCTTGCTTGCCGCACTGCCCACGGTGTTACCGGAGGTATCCAATACTCTCACTTCCGCTCAGGTACAGTCATCGTCTACGGTTACGCTCGGTCAGTGCAACAGCTCTTCTGGCGCAGGAACATACTCCCTTTCCAATCCCGTCTTGTGGGAGAGTAAAGATATCGACGGCATCTCATCGTCGATGCGGCTAGACTTCTCGGCACAATCCCTTGCTGGCCGTTTCGACAAGATTGGCGCTGCATTGCTCGACAGGTTCAAGACTGAGGGCTCCAGCTTTTCCCAGTCGATATTGCATCTGGCGCCAGGCATCGTCCAAGGTCCGAACGCGTCGGCTTCAATTGAAATGCTTCGGTCTCAGTTGCACACACAGGCTGACAATCAGATCACGCTCGATGTCTTGACTAAAAGCGGCGTTAAAGTCGAACTCGCCTTGGGTAGCCAGCATGATGGGCTGGCGGTGCAGGTGAAGGTCGGCAATGGCACACTCTCTGATTCCGATCGCAGCGCGCTCGCGAGTCTGTCAGATGCATTCCAGCGCGCAATAGATGGGTTGACTTCGGTACCGCCCCAACTCGATCTCAGCGGATTAACGCAATTCGATGCGTCGGTGGTATCGTCTGTGGAACTGCATGCGAGCATCAACACTGATAATCTTGGCCCACAGACGCTCGACTTTCACGCCGACAGCCACACGCGGTCGCTTGTCTTCAATGGACCGTCGGGCAAGGTTCAGGTCAATGTCGACATGAGTAAGACGGCAATCCAGGGAAGCGCCGCTCAACAGGCGAAGACCATCGATACTTACCTGCAGCAGTTTGATGACGCGCAAAAGCGCGGCCATGGCGACGCATCGCTAATGGCAATGTTCAAGGATGCATTCGCAGAAGTGAACAGCGACTATGGTGCGAAGCCTGCGTCGTGGAGGGCCAGCGAAACGGCAACATCGGCGCCGCTCGCCGATCACGGTGATACCGCGCTTAGCGGCCTTGCTGATTTTAGTGCGTCGATCGACCAGACGTCCGAGTCGCCGAACCCGATGCGTCCAGACGAGCGCGACACTTTCGCTTATCAGGCTTCGCAGAGTACTAGCGTTGCGAGCGGCTACCAGCAGAGCCGATCGATCAAACAGCATCAGCAAACGCATTTAAACGCCAGCTACCATCAGGCATTGTCGAGCGATACGCCGTTGCTACTCACTGCTTCGGCGAAATCTCAGAACTACCTCTACTACGCGATCAATGACAATGCCAGCAGCACGACCGAGCTCAAATACAACGACAGCGGCTTGCTCACCAAGGCGACACAGGATGAATCGACGAGTCGCGATGTGCGCATACAGAAGTACCTCCTGGGCAGGATGATCGAAGATACGGCAACGCCACTTTTTAGCTCGCAGTCGCGCGATTTGCTGAAATTATTAAGGTCTGCGTGATCATTCTGGAGGTCAGAGTGCCTTCGCAGACAAGCGCGTCTCGAAAGCCCTTTCTATGGTGTCCCTGCGGAACGGCGATGTAAGGATTGGCCGATGCCACTCCTGCTAATTGATGCCGGTTCCCCCGTCACACGGGCAATCCCAGCAGCGAGCGAAATCGCGTAACCCCCTATTCCAAAAGGCTCCCCGTCCCATGGGCAGCCGCATTCAATATTCGAGTCAACGCAGTAGCTCTAGAGCCCATACAGCCAGAAATGCCTGATTGCATAACCGACACTGCCGAAAGGCCGGCAACGGTTACGCTGATCCCTTCGCCCCTTGGAAGCATCCACGTCGCGGTGCTGGTTGCCCATTGCCCGAGAAGCGGGACCGTCAGTAAAGACCGACGAGGCGACAGGCATGACCCGCACACGACGGTCCGTTGTCTGGGCGGAGCCGCCGTTCGAATGTCCGTGTAACAGCGTGAGCCAATGGCCGGTGTTGGCCGCGTTGAGGCAGTGCCGCCAGCAATTCGCTCGCCGGAAACCGGCCATTGAGCGAGGCGGGACGAGACCTCAGTCGTTCGAACTGGACGAAAACCTCGACGGGCGGCTCCTGGCCGAAAACGGAAGAAGGGCCCGCTGATCGCCTAGGCGCACTAGAACAGCGATGCCTGGCGAGGATCGCGAGCGGGAGCGCGCGACACATCGGCCGCCCTACTGCCGCGTGCAGATGTGCGGCGCTTCGCGACGCGGCCGCAGATGCGCTATGAGCGACACAATCTGCGCGCCGGTTGTGAGCGTCAGTTCAAACAGTCCAATTTCCTCGGGTGCGCTTGCGCGGTATGCTCGCAGCGACGGCCGTAGCGCCAGGCGTCGGGCTCGAGCAATGAGCTGCCCGCGGCTCGTGCCGGGCCAGCAGTCACTCACGAACTGCCGGACTGTCGTAGGAAGACTTGGGGGCGACCTCTCCGGGTAGCGTGATCGCCACCAGTTCAAATACATCAGCCATCGCGAAGCACGTGCTCCTGCTTTTCAGGTCTTGTTGGGTCTCACGGACGCCATGGACACCATGGACGGTGGCTGTCGATATAGCCCTGCTCACGCCGGGATCCCCGATTTTGCCAGATGCAATCGCAACGCGGCCACGCCCGCAACGGATCATAGATTCCACTGCAAAGTGCCGGATTCGGGAAAAGTAGCAAATCAAACCGTGCTATTGCGATAAGGCAGAGGATTTTTAGCGAAGCGCAGACGGCGCACCACGCCCGCATTTGGCACGACGTACGGGCCGGCTGTGCTTCGCTAAAAATCCTTTGAGCTAAACCGCTCCGCTGGCGGTTGCGACTATGGGTATTGAATCGAGGCGCCTGTTTGCGATGTTCTCGGCAACAGTGTTCGTGGCGCCCAGGGTGAACGGTGCGGGGACTGGTTCGAGGATGGAAGATCCGCACAGCGCATGGGATGAACAGGCGTCGCAGAGTGCGGCAGGCGGCGGCAGGCGACGTCTGGCCGAGCGTGTCCAACGGCGCCGGCCGGACGTACTGGAACCGATGTTGTAGTCGGATGGATCGGAATTCATCGGGGACTCGCCGGTGGTGGTCGCGGCGATCCGCCAGGTGGCAGACGCTCGATGCAGAGCATGCGGCCGCGCGAACAAACGGGGCAGTCGTAGAGCGACCGGCCGGTAAGTTTCGCGTAGCGATCACGATAGTCCGGTTCGGGCGCACTGCGGGCTTCGCGATCTGGCTCGACGTTGAGCAGATGACGGCATGCGGTCAGCCGGGATTCGCGCAGGCGATTGCTGAGCAGCCCATAGTGGCGGATGCGTTGCAGTCCGCGCGGAAGGACATGTAGCAGGAAGCGCCGGATGAACTCGAGCGGGGGCAACTGCATTACGCGCGGCTTGTCTGGTCTGCGATAGTCCTTCCAGCGAAACGTAACGTGACCGTCGGTCAGGCTGACGAGGCGGTTGTTGGAAATCGCGACTCGGTGTGTATAGCGGCCGAGATAGTCGAGAACCTGTTGCGGACCGCCGAACGGCTGCTTGGCATAGACGACCCACTCGGCGCGCCGCGGACCCGCAAGGTAGCGGGCGAATTGAGTCGGCTCGGACAGATGCGTCAACGAGGAGAAGAACCGCAGTTCGCCTGTGTCGAAGGCATGCTGCAACCGCTCGAGGAACAGTCGCCGGAACAGACGCGAAAGCACTCGCACGGGCAGGAAGAAACCAGGCTTGCAGGCCACCCAGCGGCTGCCGTCAAGAGCGATTCCACCGCCCGGAACCACGCAGTGCAGGTGGGGATGATGCACAAGATTCTGCCCCCACGTGTGCAGGATCGCGATGAAACCGATGGTCGCACCGAGATGGCGTGGCTCGGCAGCGATCGTGTGCAGCGTTTCGGCGGTGGCCTGGAACAGGATGTCGTAGACCACCCGCTTGTTCTGGAAGGCGATCGACGCGATCTGTTCGGGGATGGTGAAGACCACGTGGAAGTACGGCACGGGCAGCAGGTCAGCCTGGCGGTCGTCGAGCCATTGCGCACGGGCGAGCGACTGGCACTTCGGACAGTGCCGGTTACCACAGGAGTTATAGGCAATGCGTTGATGTCCGCAGGTGTCGCATTGCTCGACGTGGCCACCCAGCGCTGCGGTACGGCATTGTTCAATCGCAGCCATGACGCGACGCTGCGCGTGGCTAAGCGAGTCGGCATGTACTTCCCGATAGGTTGGGCCGTGGCGACGGAGAACGTCCGCCAGTTCCAGCGCGGCGCGCATGATCGCGCTCAAGCATTTGTGCTCGGTGGCTCGTGGCTGATGGACGTGGCAGATTGTTGAGGCAGTCGGTCGAACGGACTGGTCGTCGCGCAGACGGTGGTCGTTGCGACCTTCAGATAGCGCGACGTGGTGGCGAGGCTGCGATGCCCGAGCAGCAGCTGGATGGTGCGCACGTCGGTACCGGATTCGAGCAGGTGCGTCGCGAATGCGTGACGCAAGGCATGCGGCGTGACGGGTTTGCTGATCCCGGCTCGCCGGCGCGCCTGCTGGCACGCGAGGCGTATCGTGGCCGGGTCGATAGGCTGGTCGGGAAAACGCCCCGGAAAGAGCCAGGTCTGTGGCCGGCCGATGCGCCAGTAGCCGCGCAGGATCTCCAGCAGCCGCGGTGAAAGCATGACGCAGCGATCGGTGTCGCCCTTCCCCTGTTCGACACGCAGTATCATGCGCTGACTGTCGATGTCGCTGACCTTCAGGCGGGTGGCTTCCGAGATGCGCAGGCCTGCCGCGTATGCCACCATCAGCACGCTGCGATGTTTGACGCTTCGGATCGATTCGAGAAACCGCATCACCTCGTCCGGGCTGAGGATCACCGGCAGTCTGCGCGGTACCTTCGACATGGGGATCTCATCGATCGACCACTCGCGTTTGAGCGTGACGGTGTACAGGAAGCGCAGCGCGGCGGTGGCTACCACCAGCGTGCTCCGGGAACGCCGCTGGATCTCGGCGAGATGCACCTGGTAAGCGCGAATCTCCTCCGGGCCCAGCAGCGAAGGCGAGCGCCCGAAGTACTGGGCGAACCCACTGACCTGCTGCAGGTACGCGCGCTGGGTATTGGCCGCGAGGTTGCGCACGCGCATATCCTCGATCATGCGTCGACGAAGTGCCGTCATGACTGACTCCTCTCGAATGAACAGGGCAGAAACTGCACTGCCATGGTCGCATTCGAAGGAACGCAGTCCTGCGGAGCGTGCCGGAGCCGACGCCGTCGGCTAACCACTTGCTACCGCGTCAGCGGTTTAGTTCAAGTTTTCTTCGTTCAGCCTTCCTGGTCCCCAGGGGATGGTCGAATGCGTGGTGACGATCACGGCATTGCAGGACTGCTTCTGGCTTGAACCCCAGGCCGATGACATCCGGATCCTGCGCGCCTTCCGCGATGGCTATGGCCGCATCCGCGCGATCGCCGAGCGCAAGGTGCTCGCTCATCCAGCCACGCACCTTGAACTGACGGCCGCCGATTTCGCGCGCCCGTGAACGCGTAGCCATGCTAACAGTTTTCGACAACGAAGCCCGGGTCGAAATGCTGTGTTACCTCGCGGTCGGCGAGCTTGTGGCCATGGCACGCACCGGTGACTGGCTCAGGACGGATCATCTGGTCGAACTCTCGCTCGTCTGGATGCGCGCCAACGGTGCGAATCCAGAATGGCGGGACCGGATCGGCATCGTCCGCATGGCAGTCGATCTGGCACCCGACATCCTGACGACGTTCGGAGTCAGTACCGAGAAGGCAGTCGCATCACTCTTTACGGGTGGCGGGCGTCTCGATTATCGCGTGCCCCTCGTCGGCCAGATCCACGACCATTGTGCTGCGAGGCTGCGTGACGCGTAGAGCTGTCTTTCCCCACTCAAACATGTGCTTCGAGTCCGCCAGCCGGCGAGCTGTCGTGCGAATCTCCATAATCTCCCAAGCCCCCTCTCCTACCGACCGGTTTTTCGGCGAAGCTGGATCGTCTGTTGAGGCGACAGACGGTTAGTTGCGCGGACCGTCAACGAATAGGTCTGTCGAGGAAGGAGCGATCTGCCGCTGGAATGGGATGTTTGAAACTCACCGCGTTCGGTGGTTAACGTCGGCGGATGCCGTTGGCGGCCATGCTGTATGGTTCCTGGCTACCCAAAGCGGACCGTTCCGGCTATAACGCCTTCAAGCGCTACAAAGTCTGCCTCTCGAGCCTAAATCTGATGCGTATATCCCTGATCGGAACTGTCCACGCCGAAAGTGGACGCGCCAACGTGGTGGAATTGCGGACGATCCTTGAACGCCTTCAGCCGGACGTCATCTTTGCTGAAATTCCCACGGCCAATCTTGCTGACTATCTCGACGGCACTCACGGCAATCTCGAGTCTGCTGCCGTTGCCCTCTATCGCGAACGCGGTCCAGTTAACGTTGTTCCTGTGGACTTGAGCCAACCAAGCGACGAGTTCTTCAGAGAATCCGAGGAGATGTTCAAAAAGGTCGAAAGGACTAGCCTTGAATATCGCCGTCTGATGGACCAGAACAGTCTCGACACTCAAGATCACGGGTTTGCGTACCTCAACAGCGATCGCTGCGCCCAAGCATGGGCAGCCGTCTACGAAGAGGTGCGTGCAACCGTCGAATGGATTGGCGATGACAGATTGCGTCAGATCTACGCTTTGTGGAACGAAACAAATGACCGTCGCGAGGCGGGAATGCTAGAGAACATCAATAGCTATTGCATCCGCGGCGCACTCTCTCATGGAGTGCTTCTCCTTGGCGCTGGACACAGGAAAGCTATGGTGGAGAAGGTGCAGGAGCAACGAGGCGTCGGAGCACCAGAAGTCTCATGGGAACTTGAACCTTCTCTGGATTAGGTGGTATGCGGAAATGCCCACAATGGGCCCGAACCCAGTCCGACATCGAACAGGTGGCAGGTCCTCCGTTGATCGATCTGCGTCAGGCAGCGGTCGACCCACATCAGCCGTTCGCTCTGCTGTAAAGCCGAAGGCCGCTTCCGAGGGCACAACGGACATTCGCAAACCAGCTACATGCCGACCGACGAACCTTCAATGGATTTACACGCAGATTGTGCAGCCGCTCTATTCCTGCCCGCGCTCAGTGCTCATCTGAGGAGAAAAGGACCACGCCTTCGGTGGAGAGACTGGCGATGTCAGCGTGGCCATCCAATCCCCCGCTACTCGACATTCGCGCGACGTGTCGAATGGCACGCCGCCCCAGATTTCTTCTCGGTAGCGTTAGGCTGGCACATGAAGACTCCAATCCGTTCGATGTTCGAACGGCTCCGGCATTAACCTCGGAGTGCAATCAAGTCACCGAATCGACTGGCATGGACCCAAGGTCCGTTCGAGGATTCGAAGACCGAATCAGGCGCATGATAGTCCATGCGATCAAGTATGCCGACCCACATATCGCAAACAATATGTTGTAGCCCGCATTTACGTTTCCGAGAGCCTTGAAGTGATCAAGAAGCGCACCGACGAACAAGGGAAAGACAGTTCCACCAATTGCGCCAGCCATGCCTCCCATTCCGACAATCGATCCCACGAGCCTCTTCGGGAACATGTCCGACGCGGTCGTGAACAGATTCGCAGACCAGCCCTGGTGTGCTGCGGCGGCAAGGCTGAGAAGTCCAACCATTGCCCACATGTTGTCGATCCAAGGCGAAAACGCTATCGGTACCACGAGGAACGCCAATCCAAGCATGGTGATCTGACGTGCGCGAGTGACATCCCATCCGCGAGCGATCAGGCTCGACGATAGCCACCCGCCCGATATACTGCCAATCGAGGTCGCTACATAAACGACCACCAGCGGCAACCCTAGATTCTTAAGATCAAGATGGTATCGGGAAGAAAAATAAGAAGGGAGCCAGAACAGCATGAACCACCATATCGGGTCCGTTAGCAGCTTGCCCATGACAAACGCCCACGTGTGACGGATCTTCAACAGCGAAATCCAGCTCACAGATTGTCCCTTCTCGTCATCCCTGGCTCGATTCTCGTTGATGTATTTCAACTCTTCCACTGAGATCGTCTTGTGCTTTTGTGGCGCGTAATACATCAAATACCAGAAGCCTAGCCAGACGAACCCTGTCAACCCCGTGACGAGAAATGCGGCTTGCCACCCGTAGTACGCAGCGAGCCAAGGCACCAGCGCTGGCGCGGCCACCGCACCGATGCTGGTGCCGGAAGTCAGGATGCCAACCGCCAGTGCCTGTTCTCTTCGCGGAAACCATTCGGAAACCGCCTTGACAGCTGCCGGAAAATTTCCCGACTCTGCCAGACCAAGCAACGCACGCATGAAGGAAAAGCCAAGCGTGTTGCGCACGAGGGAATGTCCGCAGGCGGCAATGCTCCAGACAAGCACGCATATCCCGTACCCCAGCTTCACGCCGTACTTGTCGACCAGTTTTCCGGAGAGGATCAAGCCGATCGCATAGCAGGCAGTAAACACCACCACCATGTAGCTATATTCGGTTTCGGTCCAGTTGAAACGCATCGCGAGTTCGGGCTTCAACAAGCCGAGGACTTGCCGGTCAAGGTAATTGATCGTCGTTGCGAAAAAAAGCAAGGCGCAAATACGCCACCGATATCTTGTTCGATCCATCCGCTACCTCTTTAACGTTTGTAGATCCCGATGTTCGCGGGATCTAAAATGCGAGTTGCCGAATGCCAGAAGAGATCTGCGCGTTTCAGCGACTGACGTAATTTCGTCGGCCGTTTTAGAAGGCCGGCTTCACCGAGTCAATGTTTTCCTTTGTGACCCGGACAGTTGGCAACACAACCTTGGGCGGCACCTTCTCCCCTTTCAGGATCTTTATCGCGACTGCCATGCTTTCAGTTCCAGCGGGCGGATACAGCCACGTGGCCGCTTCGTCACCGGCCCGGATCGCTTCAAATTCTTCCTTCTGCCCGTCGAGGCCCAACACCTTGATCTCGCTCGACCGGCCGCTCTCCTTGATCGCCTGGATCGCGCCGAGCGCCATCTCGCCGTTCGCGGCGAATACAAGGTCGACCGTGCCGGCCGGATGCGCCTGCAGGATGTTCTGCATCACAGCGTAGGCTTTCGGCCGGCGGTAATCGGCCGGTTGTTTCGCGATTACCTTGATGTCCGCGGATTTCCCGGTCACCGACGTAACGCCGCCTATCCGGTTCACGGATGTCTCGTCACCTGGAATGCCTTCGAGCAATACGATGTTGCCTTTGGGCTTGCCGTATTTCTTTGTCAGCGTTTCGACGATGTACTGACCAGCATCCACACCCAGTGCGCGGTTATCTCCCGATACCATTGTGATTGCGCCCGCGTTCTCGATCGGCTTGCCGACGAACATGTACTGCACGCCTCGCTCCTTTAGCGACGCCAGCTCCTGACGCAAACCCTCTGCTTTCCCGGCCTGCACCAGAAGAAGCTTGATCCCCTTCGACTCCATGTCTTCGATGCCTGCGATCTGGCCCGCGACATTGCCCTGCCCGTCGGTGGCGAGCACGCGTACGCCGGCCGCTGCGGCAGCGTCGTTGATCTGCTTGCGCTGGGTCGCGAGCCACGGATGATCGAGACTCTCCTGCGAAAGGCCAATCGTGTCGGCAGCGAGCGCGCTCGCGACACATCCGAATGCAAGAGTCGTGGCTGCCGCTATCTGCATCAGCTTCGTGTTGAACATCGTTGTCTCCTGGGATTTACGACCGGTCTATCGGCTCTTTGAACGACTGAGTTGCGCGTGGATCAACACCGCGCCGACAATAATTGCGCCCTTGACGATCAACTGCGTATAGGCAGGGATGTTGAGCAGATTGAGAAGGTTGTTCAGCACGCCGATCAGCAAGACACCAACGATCGTGCCTCCAATGCCACCCGCGCCACCCGACAGACTCGTACCACCGACCACTACAGCGGCAATCGCATCGAGTTCAAGCCCCTTTCCGAGGTTCGCTTCACCGATGTTCAGTTGCGTCGACATCACGAGACCGCCGAGCCCCGCGAACAACCCGGAAAGGCAGTAGGCAATCACGCGAATCCTGTCGACAGGTACGCCCGACAGCCGCGCGGCTTCCGCATTGCCGCCCACGGCATACACGTGCCTTCCGTAGCGCGTCATTCTCAGAATTACCGCCGATGCCACCGCCATCACGATGAAAAGCAGCGCCTGAACGGGCACGCCTGCGAGGCGTCCACGTCCAATCCATGCAAGCGACGCCGGAACACCAATGACCGGCTGACCATCGGAATAAGCGAGTCCGACGCCGACAAGCGCCGTCATCATGCCAAGCGTGACGATGAACGGCTGGATACGGCCTTTGGTCGTGATAACGCCGTTGGCCCACCCGCAAATCAGCGCGATTGCGAGGCCGCCCGCGAGCGATGCCACCGGCCCATATGGCTTGAGACCCGCAATGGCGAGCGTCGTGAGCGCGAGAATCGATCCGACGGAAAGATCGATGCCCGCCGTCAATATCACGAACGTCATGCCCAGCGATGTCAGTCCCACCACCGACACCTGGCGTACGACATTCAACAGGTTTTCGGCCGTGAGAAAGTAAGGCGATGACACTGCCGCCGTCACGCACAGGAGCATGAAGATGGCGAGAATGCCAAAGCGCTGGATGAGCTCAATGCGCCGATACGCGCTGCCTGAAAATCTTCCGCTCGAAGCGGTGCCCGACATAGGCTCTGCGAATGCCATGATTTACCTCGCTATCATTTGAAGGACCGACTCTTCTGTTGCGCCATGAGCGGAAGCTTCCCCCGTCACTACGCCATCACGCAGCGCGACGATGCGGTCCGCCATGCCCAGGAGTTCAGGCATTTCCGAGGAGATCAACAGAACCGCCTTGCCAGAGCGGGCAATCTCGTCAATCAACCTGTAGAACTCGACCTTCGCGCCGACATCAACGCCCCGCGTCGGTTCGTCGAGAATCAGAAGTGTGTAGTCGTGGGCAATCCATTTGCCGAACACGACCTTCTGCTGATTGCCACCCGACAAAGTTCCGACGGGCACTTCCGCGCTCGATGCCGACACCGCGAGTTGCCGGCACACGGACGCCACTCGTGACTGTTCGCCGCGGCGGTTAACGAAGCCGAAGCGACAAATGCTCTTAAGTGTGGGAAGCATCGCGTTCTCGCGGATGCTGAGGCCGAGCACCAGCCCTTGAGCCTTGCGATCCTCCGGCACCAATGCGACGCCTGATTCGATCGCCTCGGCGGGCGTCTTCGGGCGATGTGCGCGCCCTCGCAGCGATATCTCGCCTGACGCGATGTCGTCGAGTCCGAAGATCGCACGGGCCACTTCCGTGCGTCCCGCGCCCACGAGTCCCGCGAGACCAACGATCTCACCGGCACGTATGCTAAAAGTGACGTCCTTTACGCGTTCCGCGAGTCGCAGCGCCTTTACATCGAGCACGATCTGCGCAGCAGGTTCGTCGCCGTTGTCGCGCCGATCAGGAAAGCGTGTATCGACTTCGCGGCCCACCATGAGTCGTATCAGAGACGCGCGATCGAGGTCCGCTACCCTACGCGTACAGACCGAGCGACCGTCTTTCATGATCGTGCAGGTGTCGCAAAGGTCGAAAATCTCATCCATCCGGTGCGACACATAGAGAATCGTCACTCCATCGCGCGACAGGGTTCGCACGACGTTATAGAGCAGGGTCATCTCACGATCGGAAAGCGTCGCGGACGGTTCATCCATGATCAGCACGCGCGCTGAGACGGCGAGCGCCTTGGCAATCTCGACGAGTTGCTGCTCAGCTACCGAGAGCGTGCCGACACGCCGACGCACGTCGATCGGTGCACCGATGCGCGCGAGCAGCACCTTCGCTTCGCTGCGCATGGACGCGGCATCGAGGAAGCCCCCACTGATCCGTTCACGGCCCAGAAAAATATTCTCGGCAACACTCAAGCCGGGGATCAGGTTGAACTCCTGATAAATCGTCGATACGCCCACCGTCGCTGCTTCGCTCGGCGATGCCGGTGAGTAGGATTTGCCGTCGAGTAACAGTTCGCCCTCATCGGGTGCAGTGGCGCCGCTCAGAATCTTGATTAGCGTTGATTTGCCCGCACCGTTTTCTCCAACCAGCGCATGCACGGATCCACGGCTGCATGAAAACTCGATGCGATCCAGCGCTCGTACACCGGGGTAGGACTTGCTGATTCCCTTCACTTCAAGAGCTTTCATGGACTGCCTCTGCTGAGAGAAACGACACCGCGTTGACACGACTTCGAACCGCTGCGGCGGCCCGGGCAATTCATGCGACCTGCAACTGGATCTTCAATACGTTCCTGTCTTCGGCAAGGCGCTTGAACGCCGCCTGAACGTCATCGAGTCGATAGATCGTGGTAAGAAACGGCGCAACGTTCACACGCCTGTAGCCGAGCAGGGTCGCGGCCTCGTGCATGTCGTCGCCCATACCGGCGACACTGCCTTGCACGCCCTGCTCGCGCAGCACGAAGTCGAGCGCGGAAATCCTGAACGTATGACCCGGCTTGGCGAGTCCGAACGCAATCACGCGGCCGCCAGGACGGATCAGCGTGAATGCCTTTTCGTATAGTTCGGTGGAACCGACGCTTTCAATCGCGACATCGACGCCGCGTCCATTGGTTGCGCCGCGCACGGTGGCCTCGAGCTGGGCGGGGTCGGTCACGACCATATCCGCGCCCAGTTCTTTTGCGAGTCGCGCCCGCTGCTCACTCGGCTCGACGACAATGACAGGCGCCGCGCCCGCACGGACGGCGAGCTGCATATGCATCTGGCCGATCGGTCCCGCGCCGATGACCAGCACACTCTCGGCAAGCCGCAGATGGCCCTTGCGAAACGCGCGCACGATGCACGAAAGCGGCTCGACCATCGCGCCTTCTTCAACGGGCATCGCCGCGGGCAACGGGACGACCGCATAGGCCGGCACGCGCACGTACTCGGCCATGCCGCCATTCACATGGATGCCGAGCTGAACCATCTGCGTGCAGTTGAGAATCTCGTTCTTGCGGCAATAGAAGCAGCTACGGCAACCGAGATTGATGTCTGCGGTGACCGCCTGACCGACCTTTAGCCCTTTAACGGCTGAGCCAACTTCGGCGATCGTCCCAGAGAACTCGTGTCCCGGAATCAACGGCAGACGGTCGCTTGAGTAGTTGCCGTGATAGATGTGCAAATCGGTTCCGCAAATCCCGCAGCGCTCGACCTTGATGAGCACATCGGACGCGCCGCATTCGGGAACAGGCACGTCGCGCAGCTCGAACTGCATCGGAGCAACAAGTACAGCAGCTTTCATGACTTCTCCCTGACATTGAAACGCGGGCACGACCTGTCCCATCCGCCACGCAATCGCGCGGTGGAGGAGGCGGGCGCGGAACCCGTGAGACGTTCTTTGCTACCCGATTGCGGGTTGGCGACGAACCGCTATTGAGGAGTGGGCGCGTCCTGCCGGATCAGCTCACGACGCTTCAGTTCGGCCCAGAAAGCTGACGGGATCTGTGCCCGGAACGTTTGCAGGTTGTCTTCCAGTTGGGCGACCGTGCGCACGCCGGGAATGTTGGTGGGTATTGCCGGGTGGGCGAGGACGAACTGCAGCGCCGCCGCTTTCAAAGGCACCGAGTATTCCCGACACACTTCCTCGATCTTGCGTACCCGTTTGAGAACCGTATCGGGCGCGGCCGAATAGTTGTATTTCGCGCCGGGAACCGCGCCCGTCGCGAGGATGCCGCTGTTGTAGCCGCCACCCAGGATGACCGACACCTGCCGCTCCTCACACAGAGGCAGGAAGCCATCGAGCGCGTCCTGCTCGAGCAGCGTGTAACGTCCGGCGAGCAGCAGACAGTCGAAGTCGTTGCATTCGATGGCCTCATGCGCAACCTGCCATTCGTTCACGCCCACGCCTACCGCCTTCACGACGCCTTCGTCGCGCAACTTCAGCAGCGCCTTCGCCGCGCCCGACATGGCCGCCTCGAACATTTCCGGCTGCCTGTCTCCATGCGTATAGCTGTCGATGTCGTGGATCAGTGCGATGTCGATGTGCTCCAACGCCAGTCGCTGCAGGCTGTCCTCGATCGACCGCATGACACCGTCGTAGCTGTAGTCGAACTTCATTTCGAACGGCAGGCCGTCGACCCACGGCGTAAAGTCAATTTCCGCGCGCTTGCGAGGCTTGAGAAGCCGTCCCACCTTCGTCGACAGCACATATTGGTCGCGCGGATACCAGCGCAACCCCTGCCCACAGCGAGCTTCGCTCAAACCATGGCCGTACATGGGAGCCGTGTCGAAATACCGTACGCCGGCGTCCCAGGCGGCCTTGATCAGGGCCGCGGAATCCTCCTCCGTGATCGGCCGGAAGATGTTGCCGATCGGCGCGGCGCCGAAGCCCATCAGCGTTGTTTCGAGTCCCGAGCGCGGCCATTTGCGCTTTTCTGCTGGATTCATCGTTGTCTCCTGTCGACCAGAGTCGGCGCTTTCGCGCGTGGTCTGGTCCGATGCAACTCGTTGCGAAGGAAAGTCGGTTATCTCCGGACTTATTTCATAACCCACCGGATAGTTACTTACAACTCATACTATGCCCCGATCCTGGAGCAATCAAAGGGGGTTTTCCCGAAGCCTTTTCGCCGCCTTACTGAGATTCGATCTCTGCCTTGCAGGCGGCTGTTGAACATTCTTGCGATCGCGCAAGCAGACCTAGAAACGCCACCATCTCTTCGACCGAGCTTTCGAGCAGATGCCGCCCCGGATGAGTGGCTAAACCTCGGGCTTCCGCTTCTTCCAGCAGACGCGTTTGTGCCGGCTTCATGATCAGGTCGGCGATGACGGCATGCGGACCAGCATCGGCGAGGTCGATCGGAAGTGGATCGCCAGCGCGCATGCCACATGGCGTCGCGTTGACGACGAAATCGTGACCGGCCCGAGCGCGCGCCGCACTCTCTCCGACGACCACGCCGCTCCCGCGTCCCTGTAATGCCTGCGTGAGCCGCTGCAACGACGTTGCATTGCTGTCGAACAGATCGAGCGATGCGATACCCGCGTCGATCAGCGCATGCGCGACTGCCACACCCGCGCCGCCTGTACCGACAATCAGCGCCGATTTGCCGCGAACCACATGCGCACGACCAAGCAGGCCTTTGACGAAGCCGGCACCGTCGAACATCGCGCCCGTCCAGGAACCGTCGGCTTCGCGCCGTAGACAGTTGACCGCGCCAGTTTGCTGCGCCGCTTCCGACAATCGCGCCGCGTAAGCGGTCGCCTGGAGCTTGTGCGGCACCGTCACGACCACACCGGCCAGGTTGACGATGCCATGCAGCCCATCGAGCACAAGGCCAAGGTTCGCAGCGGGCACGTGAAACGGTACGAGGGCCGCATTCACGCCGTGCCGTTCGAAGAAAGCATTGAAGAGTTGCGGCGACTTTGCCTGCGCGATGGGGTCGCCCAGAATGGCAACGATCCGTGTTTCTCCATCGATGTGCGTCACGGGCGGCGTCCTGTCTGTGCGGTAATGCGTTCGATCAGACGCTGCACGCGCAGCGCATCGTCGCCGGTTACCAAAGGGCTGCGGTCCTCGTGAATCGCGCGTAGAAAATCCTTCAGCAAATCGCGATGGGCCGTATGGGAAAAGTCCATCGGCTTTGCGCCAAATCCCGACGACGAAGGATCATGAAATTCATCGACACGACCATCGTGGAAAAACGCGCGCAGATGTCCCCCTTCGAGAACCGCCGTCCCATTGGTGCCGATCAGCTCAATTCGCTCAGGAAAACCTGGATACGCCGCCGTCGTCGCAAGCACGTGACCGGCGGCGCCGCTTTCGAACGTGAGTGTGGCGCTCGCGAAGTCTTCTGCTTCCATCGAATGCAAAGCGGTTGTTGCCGTTGCACCGACTACCGTTGATACGTCTCCCGCCAGCCACATCAGAATGTCGAGCGAATGAATGGCCTGCGTCAGCAGCACGCCGCCTCCATCGCGTGCATACGTCCCGCGACCGGGCTCATCGTAGTAGGACTGGGGCCGCCACCAGCGCAGATCGACCCCGGCATAGGCGATGGCGCCCAGTGCGCCGCTCTTCGCGAGCATTGCAAGCCGCTCAACAGCGGGACGAAAGCGATTCTGGAAGACCACACCGAGTTGAACACCGGCCTTGCGACAGACCTCGACCGCGCGTTCTGCGCGAGGCATCGATATGTCGAGCGGCTTTTCAAGCAGTACATGCTTGCGCGCGGCAGCGGCCTGCTCGACGAGTTCGAGATGCGTGTGCGGCGGCGTCAGCACCAGAACGGCATCGACACGTGCATCATCCAATACGGCGTTGAACGAGCTGGCAATCGGGAAGCCATACGTGTTGGCGAAGCGCTCCAGCCGTTCGGCCGACCGGCCGACTACGCCCACCACCTCTACTTCGTCGTTCAGCTCGTTTAGTGCAAGCGCGTGAGGTGTTGCGGCCAGACCGGCGCCAACGATCGCAATTCGACTTTTACGCATCGGTACGTCCTCTACGAAGCTACTTCAGATAAGCGCCGTCAACTCTGGCACGGCTTCGAACAGATCCTGAGCCAGACCATAGTCGGCGACGCTGAAGATCGGCGCTTCTGGATCCTTGTTGATGGCGACGATGACCTTGCTGTCTTTCATGCCGGCCAGATGCTGAATCGCGCCGGAAATGCCGACGGCCACGTACAACTGCGGCGCGACGATCTTGCCCGTCTGGCCGACCTGATAGTCATTCGGAACGAAGCCCGCATCTACGGCGGCACGCGACGCGCCCAACGCCGCACCGAGTTTGTCCGCCAGGGGTTCGAGCACCTTCGTGTAGTTCTCGCCGTTCCCCAGTCCGCGGCCACCCGACACGATGACGGAAGCCGATGTCAGTTCCGGCCGGTCGAGCTTGGTCAATTCGCGGTTCACGAACGCGGACATTCCAGCGTCCGCAGCGGCTTGGATTTTCTCGATCGACGCGCTGCCGCCTTCGGTCGCCACGGGATCGAAGCCCGTCGTACGCACGGTGATGACCTTGACGGGATCGCCCGATTGCACTGTCGCGATCGCGTTGCCAGCGTAGATGGGGCGCTCGAATGTATCGGCGCTACCCACAGCCGTGATGTCGCTGACCTGCGCGACGTCGAGATGCGCGGCAATGCGCGGCGCGATGTTCTTGCCGTAAGCGGTAGCGGGCGCCAGGATATGCGAATAGTCCCTCGCGATATTCAGCACCGTGCCTTCGATGTTCTCAGCCAGTCCGTCGGCGAGTTGCGGCGCGTCGGCGAGCAGCACTTTGGAAACGCCCGCGATCTTCGCGGCGGCGTCGGCTGCGCCCTGCGCATTCCAACCCGCAACCAGCACGTGAATATCACCGCCGATCTTCGATGCAGCGGCAACCGTGTTCAGCGTTGCGGCCTTGATCGATGCGTTGTCGTGTTCTGCAATTACCAGAATCGTCATTTCAACCGTCCTTAGAGTACTTTGGCTTCGTTCCTGAGCTTCTCGACCAGCGCCTTCACGTCCGGCACCATCACGCCGGCGGAGCGCTTCGGCGGCTCGGCGACTTTCACCGTCTTCAGGCGCGGTGCGACATCGACGCCGAGATCGGCAGGCTTCAGCGTCTCCAATGGCTTCTTCTTCGCCTTCATGATGTTCGGCAGCGTAACGTAGCGCGGCTCATTCAGACGCAGATCAGTGGTGACGACTGCAGGCAGCTTGAGCGAGAGCGTTTCCGCGCCGCCATCGACTTCACGCGACACCGTAGCTTTGCCGTCCGCAACCACGACCTTCGATGCAAACGTCGCCTGCGGCAAGCCAGCCAACGCGGCCAGCATTTGACCCGTCTGATTCGAATCGTCGTCGATGGCCTGCTTGCCGAGAATCACCAGTTGCGGCTGTTCCTTGTCGACAAGCGCCTTGAGAATCTTCGCGACCGCGAGTGGCTGCAATTCTTCCGTCGACTCAACGAGAATCCCGCGATCCGCTCCAATGGCTAGCGCCGTGCGCAGCGTCTCCTGACACTGCGTCGCGCCGCACGACACCGCAACGACTTCCGTCGCCACGCCCGCTTCCTTCAGGCGAACCGCTTCTTCAACGGCGATCTCGTCGAACGGATTCATCGACATCTTCACGTTCGCGATATCGACGCCGCTCCCATCCGACTTCACGCGAACCTTGACGTTGTAATCGACCACTCTTTTGACCGTGACCAGAATTTTCATGTGCAACCTCTTCCTTCAACAAAAGCCGGCGCGCAACGGGCCGGGTCGAATCTCACTTGATGACCAGCACCTTCGAACGATCGAACGCCACCGTCACCGCGACGATCAGGATCAGTCCGAACACGATCTGCTGCGCGAACACGCTAATGCCAACGAATGTCATGCCCACGCGCGCGACCGACACGAGGAGCGCGCCTACCAGGGTCCTGCCGATGCCGCCCGCGCCACCCGTCAGCGCCGTCCCGCCGACGATCACTGCGGCGATGGCGGGAAGCAGGAACTGATCTGCCAGCGTTGGCGAACCGCTGCCCAGCCGGCCTGCCATGACGACACCCGCAAGCCCGGCAAAGAAAGACGACGTGCCGAACACCAGGCATTTGGTCACCCAGACGCGCACACCCGAAGCGATCGCCGCAGGCTCGCCGGCACCGATCGCGTCAGCGTGGCGGCCGAATACCGTCGATCGATGCAGAAACAGACAGAACGCAAACACTGCGACGCCAAGCAGGATTTCATGCGGCACACCGAACGAAGTGCCCGTGGTCCAGCCGAGCGAAGCGTTGCGCATCTCGTCGCTGATAGCGATGGAGCGCGTACCGGAGAGCGTCAACGCAGCCGCCGACGCAATCCCGCCCACCGCAAGCGTCGCGATGAAGGACGGAATGCGCAGCATGGTCTGGATCAAGCCGCTAAGCAGGCCAATGCCAAACGACGCAGCGAGTGCGACGACAGCAGCCATCGCTCCGTAACGTGGCAGCAGCATCGCCACGATCACGCTCGCAAGTGACGCCACGGATTGCAGCGACAGGTCGATGCTACCGAGCAACACGACAAAGGTCGTGCCGGCCGCCATGATGAACAGCGTCGAACTGTCGGCGAGCAAGCCGAGTTGCGTCGAAGGTGCCAGAAAGCTCGGCTGCGCGATTTCAATCAACACGTACAGCACGATGAGTGCGAGAAAGGGCGCGTTGTCGCGCAGCTTCGCCGCGAGTGATGGGTTCAATTGTGGCATGTTGACCTCAGACCATGTGTTCGACGATTTCGACCTGCGAGGGCTTGTGCCCAACCTCGCATGGCAGCACCTTTTCGGCGCGGCCGTCTCGCATGACCATCACGCGGTGGCTAAGCCCGAGAATTTCTTCGAGCGTATCGCCCGTTAGCACGACGGCGACACCCTCCGCTGTCAGTTCGCGGATGAGTTGATAGACCTCTTCTTTTGCACCGACATCGAGGCCGCGCGTCGGATGATCGAGCACGAGAATCCGGCTGCCTGCAAAACGCCATTTCGCGAGCACCACCTTCTGCTGGTTGCCGCCCGACAGGTTGCGGCAGGATGCATCAGGCCCTGGCGTCTTGATGTGTAGCCGCTGGATCCATTCGTTGGCAAGCGCGCGTTCGCTCGCCTTGCGCACCACGCCACCACGACTAACGGCGCCAAGACGCGGCAACGTGAGGTTTTGCGCAACGCTCATCTGGGTGACGAGCCCCTCGACCTTTCGCTCACGCGGAACGTATCCGATGCCAAGCGCGACGGCATGATTGGCCTGCGGCTTCAGACGGGTCTTACCGACCATCACCTCCCCCGCGTCGAGCTTTTCCAGCCCTGCAATGATCCGGCACAGTTCCTCGCGCCCGGACCCGACCACGCCCGCGACACCGAACACTTCGCCGCAGTGGACATCAAAGGAAACGTCGTTGAGCACGTGACCCAGCGACGCGTGACGCACCGACAGTGCGACCTCCGCGCGGCAAGGCTTTTGCAGGTTCTCGCGGTAGTACTCGCTGTGCAGGGACCGGCCGACCATCAGTTCGTGGAGCTTCGTCACCGACGCATTGCCCGACGACATCTCCGACACCACCTTCCCATCCTTCATCACATACACGCGGTCGCTGAGCGACAGCAGTTCATCGAGCCGGTGCGATACGAACACGAACGACGCACGCGATTTGAGTTCACGCACGAGCCCGAACAGGATTTCGATCTCCCCGGCTTCGAGCACAGAAGTTGGCTCATCGAGCAGGATGATCGGCGTGCCGCCCGTGCGGCTCGCGAGCGACAAGGCCCGCGCGAGTTCCACCATCTGTCGCTGGCCGAACGATAGGTCCTCGCACAGCGTCAACGGATCGACATCCAGATGCACCGTGGCGAGTTCCTTCTTCGCGGCGCGCTTGAGCTTTGCCCAGTTCATCCGGCCGAAGGTGACGAAGTCTTCTTCGCGACCGAGGAACAGGTTCTCGGCAACGGTCAGATTCGGCAGGATCGATTGCTCCTGATAGACCATCGCGATACCCTTGGACGTCGCGTCGCGCGGGTTGCGGATCACGAGCGGCTTGCCGCCAAGCTCGATCTCGCCCGTGTCCTGGCGGTATGCACCCGTCAGGAGCTTCATCAGCGTGGACTTGCCCGCGCCGTTTTCGCCAATCAGACCGACGATTTCATTCGGCCTGACTTCAATCGATACGTCGTCCAGGGCGAGCACACCAGGAAAGCGCTTGGTGACGTTCTTCAGTGAAAGCATGTCTGTTCTCCTCACGCTCATTTGACGATGCGCCGGCGCGAGCGATTGAGCGCGAGGGTCACGGCCGCGATGATCAATACACCCTGGATGCCCTGTTGCACGTAGGGAGGCACACCGAGCAGCACCATGCCGTTGCCGAGCACAATCACGATCAGCGTGCCGATCAATGTGTTCATCGGGCTGCCGTTGCCGCCTGCGAGCGAAGTACCGCCCACTACGATTGCGGTAATCGCAACGAACAGCTGACCATCGGCAATGCGTGCGTGTCCCTGCCCGTATTGCGCAACAGCGAGGATGCCCGCCACGCCATAGAAAGCGCCTGCCAGCGCGAACACCGCGATGCGCACGCGCGCTACCCGCACCCCACTTAGCCGCGCGAGATCCTCCCCGCCACCGATTGCGAGCGTGTGTCGGCCGAGCAGTGTGTGTTTGTAGACAAACCACGCAATCCCGAGCATGGATATCGCGATCCAGACCGACAGAGGCAGACCCAGATAGCGCGTAATCGAGATGGCGCGCAGCGAAGGGTCGCTCACACGGATCGTGTTCCCCGACAGCCACGCCGTACCGATCCCCGTTGCAACGAAGCCGATCGCCAGTGTCGTGATGAACGACGGAATGCGCAGAAACACGTGCAGCACGCCGTTGGCAACACCCAGCGCGGTACCTGCGGCAATCGCCACGGCCAGCACCCACAGCCCGAAGTGGTTGTCGTTGTACGAGTTCTCGACCAGCATCGATACCGCAATCGCTGCGACCGCGACGATGCCTTCGGCCGACAGGTCGATGCTGCCGAGCTGAATCACGAACGCGGCACCGAGTGCGATGGTGAGAGGAATCGCGGCACCTATCGCAATCCGCGACAAATTCATCGGATCGAAGAAGTCGCGGTTCAACGCGCCGATGCAAAGACCGAGCGCCACCAGCACGAGGAGCGGTGCAAATCGTCGCACTAGTGCCTGCTTCGATACGATCAGGGTCCCGGTTGTTTTTGTAGGCATGGCCTGCCGGGTGGGCGCTACGGTCAGTTTGTTCATCGATACACCACTGGACCCGCGACGCGGGCATAGAGATTGTTCCAATCACCGCCAGGCGCAGCCGCGCGCTTCAGCACGTCCTGGACATTCGCCTTGGTCACGAACGTTGCCTTGCAATAGGACTCGCGCCGGTCTTTAGGCAGCGCTGCCACGTCGATCTTTTTCTCCTTCGCCTGGAGACCCATTGCGAGACCGATGCCACCCAGCCAGTACGGATCCCAGTCGACGGAAGCGACCAGCTCACCGGCCTTGATCGCGCTCAGACCGGGTGGCGTGCCGTCCATGCCCGTCACGGGCATCTGGCCTGCGAGACCTTCGGCGCGCAGTGCCTCGATCGCGCCAAGCGCCATGTCGTCGTTCGCGGCCCACACGCCTTTGATCTTCGAGTTGAATCGCGTCATCCACGCCTGCATGATCGGAAACGCCTTTTGCGAGTTCCAGTCCGCGACCTGGAAATCGAGCAGCTGGATGCCAGGAAACTTCTTCAGCGCTGCGTCGAGCCCGGCCTTACGCTCGATCGCCGGCACGTTGCTGAAAATGCCGCCAAGCGCGACGACGCCTCCCTTGCCGCCCATCTGCCTGAACAGCTGCGTGGCGGTTTCTTCACCGTACGCGACGCCGTCATAGGAAAGATGGGCTACATAGTTCGGGTTCACGTCCCACGGATGCAGATCCTTCGGCTTGTTCCAGATAGTCGTGACGAACGCGCCCGCTTTCGAGCAGGCCTCGACGATCACGCGCGCATCGGCGGAATCATTCGGATCGACGTTGAGCACGAGATTGCCGCCCGTTCGTTGCAGCAGTGCGCGAATATCCGCGATGCCTTTCTCGGAGCTCCCTTCAGTGGTGAGCGGCACATACGGCAAGCCGACGCTTGCCGCGAAGCTTTGCGCGCCCTTGTTGAAGGCCGCGTGATACGGGTTCGTTAGCGACCGGAACGAGCAGGCCAGGGTGGTCTGGCCCGCACCGAGCGATAAACCCGAAACACTGCTGCCAACCATGGCAAAAGCCGCCCCTGCACCGAGCTTGATGAAGTCACGGCGTGAAAGAGCCGAGTGTTGATCGTGTTTGGACATGATGTCTCCTTCCAATAAATATATAGATAGTTACTCATTGTTATGGAGTCCGATACCAGAACTCTCCCTCTCAGGCCGTGCGGCCCAACCCTACGCCAGCGTCGCGGCGGCAACGGGCACTGCCCGGCCGGAATAGCTGGCCAACTGGCCTGCCGCCGGCGCCTGCGCCGCTACGCGCCCGCGAATCAGGTCCGACGCTTTCTCTGCGATCATCAGTGTCGGCGCATTGGTGTTCGAACTGACGATGCGTGGCATGACGGATGAATCCGCGACGCGCAGACCTTCGATGCCGTGGACCCGCAACTGCGGATCGACCACGGACATGTCGTCCACACCCATCTTGCAGGTGCCAACCGGGTGATACCCGGTGCGCCCATATTGCTGCGCGTACTCTTCGTATTGCGTCTGCGTGCGCACAGTGCCGCCAGGGAAGTGTTCGCTTTTGATGAACTTGCGCAGCGCGTTCTGCGTCATGATTTCGCGGCTTTGACGAATGCCTTCCACCGCGACCTTCAGGTCATAGGGATCGCGGATATAAGCGGGGTCGATGACGGGCGCATCGGCGGGGTCCGCGCTGTGCAGCATCACGCTGCCACGGCTTCTCGGGCGCAGGAAATATGAATTGAGCGTGCAACCCGAACCTGACGGAACAGGCGGCACGCCGGCCTCGACGCCGGCTCCAGGCAGGAAGTGGAACTGCAGATCGGGCGTCGGCACGCTGCTATCGGAATACCAGAACGCCCCGCCCTCGGCGATGTTCGACGTGACCGGACCCTTGTTGAAGATTTTGTATTCGAGGCCGGCGAGCAGCATCATGTGCTTCTTCGCGTACTTGTCGAGGCTATAGTGGCCGTTGAGCTCGTACACGATATCAATGTCGAAATGATCCTGCAGGTTTTCACCGACGCCATTGAGCGAATGCAACGGCTTGACGCCCGCGCGCTCCAAGGCCGCGGGTCGGCCAATGCCGGAGAGCATCAGTAACTTGGGAGAACCGATCGCACCCGCCGTCACGATCACTTCGCGCTCGGCCCGCGCAACGACAACGTTCGTCCGCGAGTGCTGGTCGGCGAACTCGACACCCACCGCGCGCCCCTTCTCGATCACGATGCGTGACACCAGGCAATTCGTCTTCACCGTCAGGTTGCTGCGAGCGCGCGCGTCCCGCAGATAGCCCACTGCGGCACTGCAACGCCGCCCATTGCGCTGCGTGACCTGATACACGCCGACGCCTTCCTGTTGCGCGCCGTTGAAGTCGCTGTTGTACGGCAGGCCGGCTTCCTGACCCGCGCGGACGAAAGCCTTGGTGAGTTCATTGACGGTGATGAGGTCGGACACGCCGAGCGGACCGCCGACGCCGTGATACTCGTTGCACAGGCGCTCGTTGTCTTCCATCCGACGCAGATAGGGCAGCACGCCGTCGCGAAAGCCCCAGCCCGTGCAACCGTCGCGCTCCCAGGCGTCGTAATCGGACGGCTGGCCGCGCGTATAAACCATCGCATTGATCGAACTGCCGCCGCCGAGCACACGGCCCTGCGCGAACGGAATCTGGCGGCGTTGTGTCTCGGCTGCCGCCGCGGTGCGATAGCCCCATGTCAACGGGCCACCCGTCATCTTGAAGAAGCCGACGGGCATATGGATGTAGGGATTCGTATCAGCGGGACCGGCCTCGAGCAACAGTACCCGGTTGCTTGCGTCTTCACTCAGACGTGCTGCCAACGCGCAGCCTGCCGGGCCACCACCCACGATCACATAGTCATACATTGCTGTCTCCGATTCTGCGTTCCGCGGCCGCGCATTTCCGCGTGGCCCAACCGTTGCGCGCGGTTCTCAGCGACCGCTTTCGTTGAAAAATGGCCTTACGCGATCCAGCGTGGCCGGTTGCCGAGTTGAACATGCACGGACTTGAGTTCCGTGTACTCCTCGACGCCATAGCGCCCCGTCTCGCGACCGATGCCCGATTGCTTGACACCGCCGATCGGCAGTTCGGGACCGCCCGTGATCGTGCAGTTGATCCAGATGCGCCCGGCCTGCACCTCGCGCAAGCTCTTGAATGCGCCTTGCAGGTCGCGAGTCCAGATGCTTGCCGCGAGGCCGTACGGCACGCCATTCGCCAACTGGATGGCCTGCTCGAAGGTATCGAAGGCGGTGACCGAGAGCACCGGCCCAAAAATTTCTTCCTGGGCGAGTGTGCTGCACGGATGCACGTTGCGGAACACCGTCGGCTGAATAAAGAAGCGCTCGCCTTCATTGCTGGAAGTGCCGCCGCAAACGAGTTGCGCACCATCGCGCGTGCCGGCGTCGATGAAGCCGCGAATCTTGTCGAACTGCCGCGCTTCGACGATGGCGCCGACGTGGTTGGACGCGTCGAGCGGATCGCCGACACGCACCTTTCCAAGTACCGCCTTCACGCGTTCGACCAGTTCTTCTTCGACCGAGCGGTGAACGACGAGGCGGCTACCCGACACGCAGCACTGCCCCGCGTTGAAAGCGATGCCGAAGGCGATGGCATCGGCGGCATCGTCGAGATCGGCATCGGCGAAGACGATCTGCGGATTCTTGCCGCCCAGTTCCAGCCCGACCTTTTTCATGTTGCCGCCAGCGGCCGCGAGCACCGAGCGGCCCACGGGCGTCGAGCCGGTGAATGAAATCATGTCGACGTCCATGTGTTCGGCGAGTGCCTGGCCGACCACCGAACCGAGCCCCGTCACCACGTTGACCACGCCATCGGGCAGGCCTGCCTCGGTGAGCAACGCGGCGAGCTTGAGCGTCGTGGTCGACGTCAGTTCCGCGGGCTTGACGACCACCGTGCATCCCGCAGCCAAAGCAAACGGCAAACGTTCCGAAAGAATGAAGAACGGGAAATTCCACGGTGTAACGATGCCCACCACGCCGACCGGTTGCCGCACGACCAGACCGAACATGTCGGGGCCGAGCGTGTCGTGCGAGTCGCCATGCACGACGCGGGCAAGCCCCGCCGCATATTCCCAGATCCCTGCCGCCGCAGTGACTTCGCCGCGCGACTGGCCGATGGGCTTGCCGCTTTCGAGGGTCTCGAGATACGCCAGCGTCTCCACGTTGTCGCGAATGAGTTGCGCCGTTTTCAGCAGCACCGCTGCACGCGCCTCGCCCGACAGCCGCGACCAGCGGCCGTCGTCGAATGCACGCCGCGCGGCGGCGACGGCGACATCCAGGTCACGCTTCGATGCCCGCGTCGTGGCCGTCACCGGCACGCCATGCCCCGGACTCTTGCGCGTTACCCATTCGCTATCTGCGCCCGAATAGTCCTTGCCGTCAATGAACATCGGCGTACGCACCGGTTCGGACGGTAAGCGCAGCGAGGCTGCCAGTTCACCCAGATCTTTCATTCCTGCCTCCAATATGTGCAATTCTTTACGGCGTCGCTCGCAACAATTTCTCGTCGAGGGCAGTGTCGTCGCCCTGTCCCTGGCCTGAAGCGCGATGTTGTTGGCCCAATTCTGCACCATCCAGTTACTTCCTGACAACCGGCCTTTTGGTTTATAGTCACCGTCATTAGGCCCCTGTACCGGCGTATCAACCCTACTTCTCTACTACCCATATGACCGCTGCAACCACGCCCCAACGACGCGCATCGAAGTCCGCAGAAGCGGTTGTCACGCGGCAGCCCCGGCAGCGTGACCCGGAGGTCACCAAGGCCAACATCCTCGAAGCGGCGAAAAAAGAATTCGCGAAACTCGGCCTGGCCGGCGCGCGTGTCGAAGCGATTGCGACGCGCTCCAAAGCCAACAAGCGGATGATCTATCACTACTTCGGCAGCAAGGAGGAGCTCTTTGTCGCCGTTCTTGAAGATGCTTACGCCGACATCCGTTCTGCCGAGCAGAAGCTCAATCTCGACCATCTCTCGCCGGACGACGCGCTCGTTGCGCTGACCACGCATACCTGGAACTACTACCTTCGAAACCCGGAGTTCATGACGCTCGTGAACAGCGAAAATCTTCATAAGGCACGCCATGTCAAGAAGTCTCAGCGGTTCCACGATCTGCACCAGGGCTTTATCTCCATGTTGCAGCGCATCCTCGATCGCGGCGTCGAAGCGGGCGTGTTTCGTTCGGGTGTCGACGCACGGCAACTGCACATCACGATGGCCGCTATCGGCTACTACTACCTGACGAACCGTTTCACGAGCGGTGTCATCTTCGACATCGACTTCATGGACAAGGCAGCGCTGAAAAGCCGTCTTGAGTTCAACATCGAGACCATCCTGCGAATCGTGCGCCCCTGACAACCCGGGCGCGCGGAGTACGCAACCGCCCTTCGCGCGCCCTGGCATCACGCCACCTTTTCCTGCGTCGCAGGCACGCTCTGCTTCGAGCGCGCGAGCAACGCTTCATCGACGAGCGGCCGGAATGCCATGCGTGCCAGCACGTCGCGCTCGACATCGACCCCTTCCGCGACCTCGATCAGACGCACGCCGTCTGGCTCCAGACGAAACACCGCGCGCTCCGTCACATACAGCACTTCCTGATTGCTAAGGCGCGCCTGCTCGCCGCTGAACGTGATGTGCTGCACGCGATCGACGAGCTTTGGCACGCTGCCCGGCGACACGATGTTCAGACGCGCGCCCGCCTGTTCGACCGCTAGCCCCTTCGCTTCAAAGCTTCCGCAAAACACGATCTTGCGCGCGCCCTGCGTGATATCGATAAAGCCGCCAGGACCCACGACCGTCGAGCCCAGCTTCGACACATTGATGTTGCCCTCGCCGTCCATTTCGCCCATGCCGAGGAAAGAGACGTCGACGCCGCCGCCGCTGTAGAAATCGAACTGGTCGACGCTCGACAGGATCGCGTCCGCATTGCGTGCCGTGCCGAACATCGGGCCGTCAAGCATCGCGCCGTTGTGGATGCCCTGTTCAACCGATCCCCAGAACGTGCCGAGCCGTCCGTGTTCCGCCAGCAAGGCGGGGATGCCGCCTGGAATGCCGAAGCCGAAGTTCGCCGACTGCCCGGCGCGCAATTCCTTCGCCGCCCGCGCAGCGATGATGCGGCGGATGCCTGTTGGCACTTCGTAGAAGCCCGCGCCGATTGGACATAGCGCTTCGCCGCTGAGCGCCGCATCGTAGTCCGACACCACGCATTGCACCTGCTCGGGCGTTTCGACGAGCGCATCAACGAGGATGCCGGGAATACGGACGAGGCGCGCGGGCACATAACCTTCGGGCTCACGCTCTTTCACCTGCACGATGACGCGACCGCCGCAGTTATGGGCCGCAAGCGCGGCGGCATAGACGTCCAGATCGGCCGGTTCGCGGCGCAGCGTGACGTTGCCGCTCCCGTCCGCCGACGAGCCACGCACGATGGCGAAATCGACCTTGAACGGCTTGTAGCGCAGATATTCGCGCCCATCGAGCGTGATCAGTTCGACCATGTCTTCCGTCGCGCGCTCGTTGATCTTGCCGCCATCAATACGCGGATCGACGAAGGTGCGCAGGCCCACATGCGTGACGAGGCCCGGGCGCCCGGCGCCGATTTCCCGCAGCAGCGTGGAGATCGCGCCAGCCGGAAAGCTGTAGGCCTCGAAGGCGTTTTCCTTGGCGAGCTTCTGCATCGATGGCGCCCAGCTCCAGTGCCCGCCGATCACACGCTTGACCATGCCTGCATGAGCAAAACGTCCCAGGCCACTGCCCTGCGCGTCGCCGATACCCAGTGCATGCACGACCGTCAGATCGCGCGGATGCCCGGTCTCGAGGAAACGCTGCTCGAGCTTCGCAAGCACGGCGTCCGCTTCGAGCAGACCGCCTCCCGAACCCGCCAGCGCGATCGTCGCGCCGTCGAAAATCTGCTCGACCGCATCAGCAGCCTCCTTCCACTTGCTCACTGCTCTCTCCTTTCAGATCGGCCGCAAAACCCGTTGACAGCGGCGTTTCGTTGGTCTTAAATAACCCACCAGATGGTTACTTGTTGCCAATGTTGGCACACGAAACCTCTGATTTCAAGGGGTATTGCGCAGCGCTCGGGTTTACCTGCACCGACACGCTGCACCGCAACAATCAGGTATGACGAGCAAGGATGGAGACGACATGAAGCTCTCAGAAACGCATGAGCAGATCCGCGACATGACACGGCGCTTTTCGCAGGAAGTGATTCGCCCTCTAGCCGAGGAACTGGACCGCGAGGAGCGATTCCCCGCGGAGATTTACAAGCAGATGGGTGAACTAGGCCTGTTCGGCATTACCGTGCCCGAGGAATTTGGCGGCGCCGGGCTCGACGTCACCGCTTACGCGCTTGTGATGGAAGAGTTGTCGCGCGGTTATGCGTCGGTTGCTGACCAGTGCGGCCTGCTCGAACTGGTCGGCACGCTACTGAGTGTTCACGGCACCGACGGGCAGCGCGCGAAGTACATGGAGCCCTTGTTGCGCGCAGCCCTCCGGCCGGCTTACTGCATTACCGAATCGGACGCCGGTACCGACGTGTCCGGCATTCGCACCACCGCGACGCGCACTGCTGACGGGTGGGAACTCAGCGGCGCCAAGCTCTGGATCCACAACGCACCGGTTGCAGATCTGGCGTTCGTGCTTGCACGCACCGATCCGGCGGCCGGCAAGCGCGGCATGAGCATCTTCATCGTTGATTGCCATCTGGCGGGCGTATCGAAAGGTCCGAAAGAACACAAGATGGGCCAGCGTGCATCGCAAGTCGGAGAACTGCATTTCGACCGCGTCAAACTCCCGCACGACGCCCTGCTCGGACAGGAAGGCCGTGGCTTTCACATCATGATGAGCGTGCTCGACAAGGGCCGCGTGGGCATCGCCGCGCTGGCTGTAGGCATCGCGCAGGCCGGTCTCGAAGCGGCGCTGGAGTATGCGCAGACGCGCAAACAGTTCGGCAGTCACATCGCCGATTTTCAGGGCGTCCAGTGGATGCTCGCCGATATGGCGAAAGACATTCGGGCCGCACGGCTGCTCGTGCATGACGCGGCTGAACGCCTTGAAACCGGCGACCGCGCAAGCATTGCCTGCTCGATGGCCAAGTGCTTCGCGGGCGACACGGCCGTCAAGCACAGCGCCAACGCAGTGCAGATCTTTGGCGGCAGTGGCTACATTCGCGGCTATGAAGTCGAACGACTCTATCGCGACGCGAAGATCACGCAGATTTACGAAGGCACGAACCAGATCCAGCGCACGATCATCGCTCGCGATCTGATTGCCAATGGAGCGTCGGTATGAGCCACCGTCCTATCGCACTCGTCACGGGCAGTCGACGCGGCATCGGGCGAGCGATTGCAATCGAGCTCGGCCGCGCAGGGTTCGATGTTGCGCTCACTGACGCTGTGGCATCGGAGGAACTGGACCAGGCGGTTGCCGAAGTCGAACAGACAGGCGCCGGCGCGATCGCCGTCGTATCCGATCTCGCCGACATCGACTCGCATCCTTCCACGCTGCTCGATATCGAAGCACGGCTCGGTGGTTCGATCGATTGCCTCGTGAACAACGCGGGCGTCTCGGTGATGTCGCGAGGCGACCTGCTCGATGTATCGCCTGAGAGCTTCGACCGCTGCATCGCTGTGAACACGCGCGGCACGTTCTTCCTGACCCAGGCGTTCGCGAAGCACTTCCTCGCGCGCTCCCGGCCCAGTGTTGCGCCGCATCCGAGCGTCATCACGATCACATCGTCGAATGCGGTCGCGGCCTCGCCGTTGCGCAGCGAGTACTGCGTATCGAAGGCGGGTCTGTCGATGGCGACCACGCTGTTTTCATTGCGGCTCGCCGAGCACGGCGTGAGCGTCTACGAAGTGCAGCCCGGTCTGATCGAAACGGAAATGACGGCGCCGTCCCGCGCACGCTACGACGCCCAGATAGAACAAGGCCTCACAGCCATCAAGCGATGGGGCGTGCCCCAGGAAGTCGCGACCACTGTGCGCACGCTGGCGACAGGCGGACTGCCCTATAGCGTTGGCCAGGCTATCCGTATCGACGGCGGCCTGCTTGTGACCAAATACTGACACGCATATGAACCTGACACTCAAACTTCCGACCGCGCTCGGCACGATGGATAGCTATCGCCTGCAAGGCACGCCGCTCGACGTCCGCGCACCTGCCCGGCCGTTCAACCGTATTGCCTATTCGGCCGCGCATGTGGTGGCCGATCCACTACGCGCCAGCGAACTCAATGAAGCGCCCGCAATCGATTGGCAACGTACGCTCGAATATCGCCGCTACCTGCTCAGGCAAGGGCTCGGCATTGCCGAAGCGATGGATACCGCACAACGAGGCATGGGTCTGTCCTGGCACAGCGCGCTCGAGTTGATCACCCGCACGATCGAAGGCACGCGCGATATCCCCGGCGCGTTGATCGCGTCCGGCTGCGGCACTGATCACGTTGCACCGAATTCGATTACAAACTGCGACCAGGTGATCCGCGCATACGCGGAACAGCTCGAAGCCATTCAACGCATCGGCGGACGCGTCATCCTGATGGCGAGCCGCGCACTGGCCCGCGTGGCCCGCTCGCCGGAGGACTATCGGCGTGTCTATCGCGAAGTGTTGGCCATTTGCGATGAGCCGGTGATTCTTCATTGGCTCGGCGAGATGTTCGATCCTGAACTTGCTGGTTACTGGGGAGCGTCGGATTACGAGAGCGCGGCGCAAGTCTGCCTCGGTGTGATCGGCGACAGCGTCGATCGCGTCGACGGCATCAAGATATCGTTGCTCGACGACGCCAAGGAAATCTCCTTTCGCCGGCAATTGCCGCCCGCAGTCAAGATGTACACGGGCGACGATTTCAATTACCCCGGCCTGATCGCAGGCGACGCCGCGGGATACTCGCACGCGCTCCTCGGCATCTTCGACGCGATCGCCCCCGCCGCATCGCAGGCCCTGGACGCGCTCGCGGGCAACGATCTCGACACGTTCAACGCGCTGCTCGCACCGACAGTACCGCTGTCGCGCCATATCTTCCGGGCGCCGACGCAGTACTACAAAACAGGCGTCGTGTTCCTCGCATACCTGAATGGGTTCCAGGATCACTTCTTCATGCTCGGCGGTCACCATGGCATGCGCCCGCCCGCCTATCTCGCGGACGTATTCCGCCTCGCGGATCAGGCTGGCCTTCTCCGCGATCCTGAAGACGCCATCGTGCGCGTGCGCGCGGTCATGGCATCGCTCGGCTGTAGAGACTGACCATGATCCCCTCAAAAGGGCCTGTGCGACACATCGTGCTGTGTCGATTCCGCAGTGAAGTGGCGGCGCCGAGTCGCCTCGCCTTCTTCGAGCAAATCAGGCGGCTTGCGGAGATACCTGAGATCGCATTCACGAACTTCCAGTGCGGGCCAAACATCTCGCCAGAGGGATACGGTCTGGATCTCGCCGATGGCTTCATGATGGATTTCGACAGCCGCGACGAGTGTTTTGTCTATCTCGCGCATCCGACTCATCGCGCGATCGTTGCGCGGCTTATCGAAGCACTGGAAGGCGGCGTTCACGGACTGCTCGTCTTCGATATCACTCTGGACAGCCATGAGAAACCTGAAAGGAAGACTCGACCTGTGCTCCATCAACACGGCAACGCTCGGTCATCGCGAACCGCTCAGCCGCACGATTGACCGGATCGCCAGCGCAGGATTCGGCGGCATTGCGCCCTGGCGTCATGAAGTGGAGAAAGTGAACGTTGCGGAGGTCGCGAAGCAGATCAAAGCGCTCGATTTAACCGTCACCGGCTATTGCCGTTCGACATACTTGCCGGCTGCGACCCGAGCGCAGTTCGACGCGAATATCGACGACAACAAGGCCGCCTTGCGCGACGCCGCAACGCTGGGCGCACGGTGCTTCGTGATGGTGGTCGGTGGCTTGCCTGAAGGGAGCCGCGATTTGCGCGGAGCCCGCGCGCAGGTCTCCGATGGCATCGCGGAGTTGCTGGAAACGGCGCGTGAGTTCGGTGTCCCGCTCGCGCTCGAGCCGCTGCATCCGATGTATGCAGCAGACCGGGCCGTGCTCAACACGCTGGCGCAAGCACTGGACATCTGTGACGCGCTCGATCCTGAGCGCTCCGGCTGCCTCGGGGCGGCTGTCGACGCATATCACTGCTGGTGGGATCCCACGTTGCAGGCGTCGATCGCGGCGGCTGGCCGCAACGAGCGGATTCTCGCCTTTCATGTATGCGACTGGCTGCGCGAAACGCGCGACCTGTTGCTTGACCGCGGCATGATGGGCGATGGTGTCGTCGACCTGTCGGCACTGCGTGAAGGCATAGAACGCAATGGATACGATGGGTTGGTCGAGGTCGAGATATTTTCGAAAGAGAACTGGTGGCGCCGGGATCCGGATGACGTGCTTCGCGTCTGCGCGGAGCGGCTTCAGACGGTGTGTTAATGAACCTAACCAATTACGCGAGGAGACAGCCATGAGGGACATGATCCGCTGGGGTGTGCTCGGTGCCGCCAGAATCGCCGACAACTTCGTCGTGCCCGCAATCCAGCGATCGAGCAACGGCCGCGCGGTCTGCGTAGCTGCGCGCGATGGCGAGCGTGCCGCAGCGTTCGCGGCAAAGCACGGCATAGCCGCCTCGTGCGCGAACTACGATGAAGTAATTGCGAGCAAAGAAGTCGATGCCGTGTATATCCCGTTGCCGACGGCCAGTCACTTCGAGTGGTGCAAAAAGGCACTTCTCGCGGGCAAGCACGTGTTGTGCGAGAAGCCAATCGCGATGAACGCCGCTCAGGTTCAGGAACTCATCGCGCTTCGCGATGCGACCGGACTCGTATGCGCCGAAGCATTCATGGTGGCGCATCATCCGCAATGGGCGTTCGTGCGCGATCGGATCGCGAACGGTTCGCTAGGCAATCTCGAACTCGTGGAAGGCTCTTTCACGTATTTCAATGACGACCCCACCGCCCTCAAGAACGACCTCGTGCTTGGAGGCGGTGGCGTGCGGGATATCGGTGTCTACCCGGTGGTGACGACGCGGATCGCGACCGGCCTTGAACCTTTCTCAGTGCGCGCCGACATTACGATCGACCCACGCTATGGCACCGACAAACTTGCAATCTGCGCGCTGGACTTCCCGGGTTTTCGCCTGAACTTCTACTGCGGAACGCAGCTTGCGCGGCGGCAACATATGGTCTTCCATGGTTCCAAGGGCTGGCTTTCCCTGGACGCGCCATTCAATGCAGGCGTGTATGCCGACGCGAAATTCAGACTTCGTTCCGATGCCAGCGGCGTTGTCGAAACGTTCGATTTCGGCGGTGTGGATCAGTATCAGTCGATGGTCGAGAATTTCGGCTCTGTGCTGCTCGAACGCAGTGATTCGATCGCATTCACTCTGGAAAACTCGCTTGGCAACCAGCTTGTCATCGACCAGATCCTGTCGCATGCGACCCGCTAGGCACCCGCAATGAAACTCGCTTCACAAATAATCGATACGCATCGCCTTCGCGAGGCTCGCTCACTGGCCGCCGCATGCGCCAACGCCGAGGACGCCTCTGTATGGCGATGGTTCTCCGCGTTGATGGAGAGTGGAAAAATCCGCTGGTGCCTGCGGGACAACAAATGGCTTGTCACGGTGAACCATCGCCATGTGGCAACCGCCTCGTCTTTCGACGAAGCAATTCGAACGGCCAAAGCGCGATCGGGTTTTACGCACATGTAACACAACACGTCGCGCGACTCACGGCGACGCTCTTGATCGTTGCGTATCACAGAGGTTCATGACATGACAGAAAGCGGAGAATTTCATTGCGACAAGATCGTGCGCTTTCAGCACTGCGATCCCGCCGGAATCGTGTTCTATCCACAATACTTTGTCCTGTTTCATGAAGTGATCGAGGACTGGTTCAACGACAGTCTGGGTGTCGACTACGCCGAGTTCATCGAAAAGGAGAAACTTGGCATTCCGACTGTGAGCATTCAGGCCGAGTTTGTTTCTCCTAGCAAACATGGCGAGTCCCTGCGGTTTGCCTTGCACGTACGAGAAATCGGTAGAAGCTCGATCAAGCTACGCTTGACGGCATGCGCGGGAACAGAGCTGCGCGCGAGGATCGATCAGACCGTTGTACTGTTTTCGCTGGAACTTCGATCCGCAGTCGCGGTTCCGATCGAACTCAAGGAGCGAATGTTAATGTTCTCGGGCAACGAAAATCCCTCCCGGGGTTGCTCATCGGTGCGGCCGGGCGTTACACGCGCACCTGTCGAACGCCAGAGCATCGACGCGTCGTCGAATGATCCGAAACAACCCTCCCCGGAATGATTTTGAATGAGAGTTCAATGACAAGTATTGATTGCGGAACGGACATCCGAGGGTCTCCACCATCAGTGTGGCGAATGACACTTCATGGCCGCCTGCCGCCCATTGCTGCCGCCCTGCTGACCGAGGACGGAAGTGAAAGGGTGGGCACGCGTGCAGAACCTTAGCTCGATAATTTTTTGAGCACCAGAAATCCAATAAATGCTACGACCGCACAAATGAATATCCAATAGACAGTTTTGTCTGCCTTGCTCATCTTCTTCCATTGCTCTGGCGACGGCCCGCCACCCACTGCTGGCATTACTTCTCCCCATCTAACGACTACCGGTCTACCGGTAGCTTTGCAGCGGTAACGGTCCAGGCGGCAATGTCGAACGTCGCTCCTGGCCGACTGCAGCCCGACGACCGCGGCGGTGACCTGCACGCGGCAGGCACAGCTGACTCTGAACGATCCTTCACCAGATCGGGACAGGGGCCTTCTATCCGCTCCGCATGTGGGTCGTTGGAAGATCGATCACATGCATCCGCCTCCAACGCCCAGTTGAGTTTTCCAGCAAGGATACAGAACTGCACCGCGTTCGAATCGGCTCAAGTGCGCGTAAGCGCTTTTCGAGTACGACGGCGGCAGAATGTGCTGTTGCGGCATCTCCATGCGCGATAGTCAGATGCGGGACCACGTCATCGTGTGCGCCGCCATAGGGACGAGATGTGGGAAAGCACGCGACAAGCGCAGACGTCAGCGCAACGAACGGCTCTACAGGATCAGGAGAGAGATAAGTGGTGATCGCGAAGCGCCCGATCTTCGTCAACGAAAAATTGAACGACTGCACAACGCTCAACGCGCTTTCTGCTCGGCGAAGTATGTCGGACGTAATTTCGTCGGGCGACATGAAGGGAAACAAAAGGGTGATATGCGCTGGCACGCCCAAGTTCGCGGAAGCGTCAAAACGGCACCGCAGTTCTGCGACTGTCGATTCGGCTGCCGGAACCTCAACGACAAATGCTGACGTGGACATGCAGCGCCCCCTTCGGCTGATCATTGGGTTACGACGATATGATTGTCACCAATTCTCGACCACTCGTCCAACGACCGTTCCTGGCCGAGCGGCGACATCCTCGAAGACCTTCACTTTCGGGCGATCTTCGGGGGACATCGAGCACGGTTACCGGCTTGCGCTCAGTTCCTGCTGTCGCCGCACTCGCGCGTCTTCCTCAAGACGTGTCGCTTCGAGTTCCTCCAGCACGCCATCGAGGTCCACAGGTCGCGTGTCGACTTCGATGCGACCCGTCAGTTCGGCGTCGACATGCAGCCGCCCTGCTTCGAAGAGCGCCCAGATCTCCGTGCCATAACTCGCGGTGAGTATTTGCGGTGCAAACCGTCCGAAGTACGCGGCCAGGTTGTCGACGTCTCGCTTGAGCATCGAGGCGGATTCGTTGTTGCCGGCTGCGTCGACGGCTTGCGGCAGATCAATTATCACTGGCCCATCCGCTGCCAGCAGGATGTTGTATTCCGACAGGTCGCCGTGAATTACGCCCGCGCAGAGCATGCGGACAACCTGGTTCAGCAGCAGCGCGTGCAGTTCGAGGGCGCGGGCTTCGTTCAGATCGACGTCGTTGAGCCGTGGTGCGACGTTACCCACCTTGTCGATCACCAGCTCCATCAGCAACACGCCGTCGGTACAAATATAGGGTTGCGGCACGCGCACACCTGCGTTGGCGAGCCGGAACAGTGCGTCCACTTCAGCGTTCTGCCATGACGCTTCCTGCATCTGACGGCCGTAGCGCGTACCTTTTTCCATCGCCCGCGCCTGTCTGCTGTTCTTGACCTTGCGACCGTCCCGATACGACGCGGCTTGCCGAAAACTGCGCTGCTTAGCGTCCTTGTAGACCTTGGCGCAACGCGTCGATTCGCCGCTGCGCACGACGTAGACCGTTGCCTCCTTGCCGCTCATCAACTGGCCGATGACCTCGTCGATAAGTCCTTCTTCGAGAAGCGGTGCAAGTCGTTTGGGTATTTTCATACGATCGTCGGCCACAGCTCGTGGAACGTGCATTCCGCGCGCGTGGATGGTGAATGGCCCGCTGGGGTATGCGCGACCAACGAACCGATGAATCGAGCAGCCGGTGCTGGCGGCCGTAAGCTTGCTGTGTGGGAGATGGATGGAGTCATGCCGGATTATAAGGGTGAACGAGCGGAGGCAAATCTCCCGCCGACTGTGTAAATGCATTGCGCCGCAGATCCAGACCGCTCGCTCCTTGGCACGACCGGCAACACACGACCCGTTGCTGCCGGTCGAACGGTCGGAAAGGCAACGGCAGGTTTCAGAGTCGAACAGTCGCTCAGCAGCGTCACTCGCGGACAACAAATCGACTCGTCAATGCCCCCGCGACATTCTCAATCTGTTTGTCGCGCGTCTCGGATACCGATTGTCGCGCCACACTTTGCTGTCGCTCGAGTAACGCGAGGGTAAGCTGTTAGGCGCCGAGCAGCCGAAGAACGGGCAGGCTCAAGGACAGCTGCTTCATCGCCACCATTTGACGGTCGACCTACTTTCGCCTGTTCTGTAAGTTTTGCGAACGACGGCTCTCGATGAGCAATGAGAGAAGGACAGGTGACGTTCTGAGCGACCGTCGCTGGCGGGTCGAGTGAAGATCCGCCACCGTCGAAAGCTTGGTAGCATGATTGAAAGAGATTGCGCATTCGTTACCAAACACCACCCCATCAAGTCGTCCGCGTCACCGGCGTTCCGTCGCCGATCGGTATGCGGTCGGTCTCGTGTTGCCGGCATTCGGCGAGTGCCGCATGTTCAGACTCCGTGCGCCGCTGTTCGCCATAGCGGCGCTTGGGGTGGTAGATGGGAATTGGGACAAAAGGGCTCGCGCTCGAAACGCTCTTGTCGAGCGCAACCGGAGGCGACCGGACTTGCCGTGAGCATCGAGGCCATCCGCTGGATTGAAGCTTACGCGGCTCATCACGTGACGACCGCAGCGACTCAGGTCAATTGTCGGATTGGCCGCCTTCGCGTGGCGGCTTCCCTTGCTGCCGCTGCGCATGCACCACGCGATCACGCTCTGCTTGTGCGGCGGTCGTCGCGTCGACGGGGTCATCACGCTGCCGCATCAGCCAGTAGACGCACCCTAGTGCCACCAGCGCAAATGCAAGCGCCGCGATCTGGGCGGGCGCACTGGCCGGATCGAGAATGATGAATTTGCGGGCGATAGCCAGCAGCGCAACCAAAAGCACCGTTTTGACCTGCACGATGTGATCGCGCCGCGCCATCACGCGCGTAATCGAATGTTTGAATTCCATTGCGATCAGCAGCGTCATGACCATTCCGAAGATGGTCTGATACACAGCGTGATCCAGCGGGTTCAGCGCGTCCGAAACCAGCAATGAAATCACCGCGTGAATCAACTGCCAGAGCGACACGAGGATAATGATGGATATCACGACGCTCAGCACATGCGCGACAAGCTGCTCGAATCGTTCATAAAAGGTGAGCATGTCCCACTGCAGACGCAACGCATCGAGATCCTTGCGTAGCCAGCTTTTCTTACTTTCCATGATTTGACTCCCAGAGGGTCGTGGCTACGTCGCGAACGCAACGCGCGTGCATGGATTGCAGATGCGCCGTGCACAGTCCATTCGACGGTCGCGTAACGCACATGCTTCGGTTCTTCGCGTTCGCGCGGCTTCGACCTATCTCGCGCTTCAGATATACGTACCTGTCATCTATTCGACGACGTACTGAGCCTGAAGCAGCAGGTCCATCCACTGTACCCCAGCGAGCGCAACATGGGATACGCCAGTTGGGCGGCGCCACAGGGATTGGCACCTCCCGCCCCAACCCAGGATGCGCCGACCGGCCGTCAACCGTTTATACGATCGATGCAGGTCTTAGGAGGCCTCGCTTGAGGCACGGTTCAATGCAGCCTCGCGCGCGTCACGCGCGGCTGGTCCGCTTGCGTATCTCGAATAACAAACAACCAGTCTCCGTCACAAGTCGGTATCCCCTGCTTCAAGGCCACTCGCACACGCGATGGCTTGCCGCGGTGCTGCGGTTATCTAGCAACCGGCTCACCAGCGCCTGTATGACTGGCTCAAGCCTGGCCCGATCGCTCGGCTCTAGCAGGTCGAATATCCTCGTTTTTTTCAGCTCGCCAGCAACTCATCACCTGCGGACACCGCTGTTAGATACGATTGAAGAGGATCAGGCCCTTGTGACCTTTTTGCGCATTTTCCCGACGGGTGGCTTTGCGGCGCGCCTTCCCTTGATGCAGCCCGCAGAAGCGAGCGATTATCCGTCCATCACTGGATTAGCGACTAGACTTAAAGCATCGTCGGTGCATGCTCACGCAAGAGGCAGTATGCGCCATCCAGTCATGGTCGGGACGTGCGACCGAGGGAGACAGACCGATGCCGAAGACCGTTCGAACCGCTGAGCAGATTCGCGACGAACTGCAGAACCGCATGTCGAAAATTGGCGTTGACGTGCCGGGAGCTTTCCGCGTGCGCATACCGCTACCGGAGCGGCATCCGCCGGACGCATCCGGCCGCAACTGGAACATAGTGCCGCTCAATGACCTCGGCGCAGATTGCGCACATGATGTCCAGAAGGTGATCGAAGACATGCGCACCGAGTTCGTGCTTCCAGATTGACTCCTTGATACGAAACAGGAGCCGCTCATGCAAACGCACGTGTTTGAGCATCGAGGCTACGAGATCGCGGTACAGCCGGAACAGAATGCATACGGTACGTGGCAGGTGAACGTGAGTGTGCGCCATGCCGATAGCCCCTTGGCCGAATTCCGTCCCGAGACGATTCAGCCGGAATGGCTTACGCAGGAGGAGGCGGTGCGCGACGGCACCGAATGGGGCACGCGATTTGTCGATCGCAAGCTGGAAGAGTCGCATGACCTGATGCGATGGAACCACTAGCGGAAAGCGAACAAACCTTGGCAGTTTCGCGAAAGACGCCGGCCTCCGATGCGCCTACGGTAAACGAATTCGGGCATTCGCCGTTATCCTCGCGCGACCGCCTAGTCGTGAAGCGCGCGAAAGCGAAACATAGTCGTGACGTCCTCAAAGGTGGATAGCATATTCATGGTCAGGATCTATGGACGCATGCGCAGCGCACATGGCTACGCGATACGCGACTTCCTGCATCGCTGCGACATACCGTTCGAATGGATCGAACTGGGCAGCGATAAGGAAGCTGAGGAACTGGCGCACGTGCAGCATCTTTCCGATTCGCGCCTGCCCGTCTGCGTTTTCCACGACGGCACGCGGCTCGAATGTCCGACCATCCGGCAAATCACCGAGAAGCTCGGCTGGTTTGCGCATCCATCCCGCGAGGCCTACGATCTGGCGATTTACGGCGCAGGACCGGCTGGATTGAGCGCCGCGGTGTACGGTGCATCGGAAGGATTGCATACCGTACTGGTGGAGCGCTGGGCACTGGGCGGTCAGGCAGGCAGCAGCTCGAAGATCGAGAACTATCTGGGCTTTCCACAGGGCGTGAGCGGCGCGGAGCTCGCTGAACGGGCACGCGACCAGGCGGTCAAGTTCGGCGCCGAAATACTGCTGGCGCGCGCCGGCGTGCACGCGGATTTCCCACCGGGCAAGGGCATCGTGTATCTGGAAGACGGCACACGTATCACGGCGCGCACGTCTATCTGCGCGACCGGCGTGGCATATCGCACATTAGGCCTGGCAGGTGAAGAGCGCTTTCTCGGCGCGGGCCTTTATTACGGCGCCGGGGCCAGCGAGGCCACGCTGATCCATGGCGAAGACGTATATGTGGTGGGCGGCGGCAATTCGGCGGGACAGGCCGCCATGCATTTTTCGCAGTCCGCAAACCGAGTCTTTATGCTCGTGCGTGACGCATCGCTCAAAAACACGTTGTCACAATACCTGGTGGATCGCATCACATCGGCATCGAACATTGAAGTGCGCACGTGCACCGAAGTTACCGCGCTCGCTGGCAGTGACGTGTTGCAGGAGATCACGCTGACCGATGTGCGAAACGCCCGGTCCCGCACCATAAGAACGAATTGGCTATTCGTCTGCATTGGCGGCGTGCCGCAGACGAAATGGGCGCAGGAGGTCGGCATCGTTCGCGATGAAGGCGGCTATCTCGTGACCGGGCCCGATCTGCAGGAATATCGGGCGAACCTGAATTGGCCTCTCGAACGCGCGCCGCTGCATCTGGAAACGAGTGTGCCCGGCGTATTCGCAGCGGGCGACGTGCGTCACGCATCGATCAAGCGCGTGGCGTCGGCAGTCGGCGAGGGTGCAATGGCTGTGGCGCTGGTGCATCGCTATCTGAATAGCAGTTGAGCACGAGCGCAACCTCAATCCCCACACGTCTCGCATTCCTGTCCAAGGAGCACGATCATGACCTCCCCTTGCACGCACCTCGGCGAAGCCCGCATTCTCCACACGTCCATCGACTATTGCGAGGAGTGCGTGAAGCTCAACCAGCCGTGGGTACATTTGCGGCTTTGTCTTTCTTGCGGACACGTTGGCTGCTGCGACTCGTCGCCCAACCGGCACGCAAGCAGGCATTTTCACGCGACAGGTCATCCGCTGGTACGTTCAATTGAACCCGGCGAAACGTGGATCTGGTGCTATCGCGACGAGATCGTGGCAGGTGAACTTGAATCGTGAGGGCGACGCCCCCGCACGGGCGGGCGGCGTCGCGTTCTCAATCACGCCAGCGTCACGCATGTGCCGGTGCCTTCTTTGACGCGTCGCTGCGCGCTTCTGTGGGCGAGACTCCTTTCTGCACACGCACAGAGCGTGTACCTGAGTCGTAGGTCATTGTGACCTTGTCGCCATCGCGCACGTCGCCTCGCAACAGCGCATCGGCGAGCTGCGATTCGACCTCAAGACGGATCTTGCGTTTGAGCATCCGGGCGCCGAACTCGGGGTCATAGCCGATCTGCGCAAGATGATCGCGCAACGCGTCGTCGAACGAGAGATCGATGTTTTGGGTCAGCGCCGTGCGCCGTACGCGCGCAAGTTGCAGATCTACGATACGGCGGATCTGCTCCTTGCCGAGCGCATGAAAAACGACGACTTCATCGACCCGGTTCAAAAACTCGGGCCTGAAATGATGCCGCAGCATCTCCATCAACCGGTCGCGCAGTTCAGGGTAGTCGAGCTGCTTCGAGTCAGCCTTCATGTTGTCCTGGATCAGTTGTGAGCCGATATTGCTGGTCGCGATGATGATCGTGTTGGTGAAATCGACCAGACGTCCCTTGCCGTCGGTGAGCCGCCCTTCGTCGAACAGTTGCAGCAGGATGTTGTGCACCTCCGAGTTCGCCTTTTCGATTTCGTCGAGCAATACGACGCAATATGGCCTGCGCCGCACGCGCTCGGTGAGTTGCCCGCCTTCCTCGTAGCCGACGTATCCGGGGGGCGCGCCAACCAGCCGCGCCACCGTATGACGCTCGGAATACTCGCTCATGTCGATGCGCACCAGCGCGTTCTCGTCGCCGAACACCGAAGCGGCTAGCGCCTTCGCGAGTTCGGTTTTACCCACACCCGTCGGCCCAAGAAAGAGGAAGCTCGCAGTTGGCTTGCCGGCCTCTGTCAAACCGGCACGCGAAAGCCGCACCGCTTTGGCGACCGCGGAGACGGCTTCATCCTGGCCGACCACGCGTTCCTTCAGATGGTCTTCCAGTCGCAACAGCCTTTCACGGTCCTCGGCCGTGAGTTCAGATAACGGCACGCCCGTGAGCGACGAAACGATCTGCGCAATGTCTTCCGCCGTCACTTCCTGCGAACTGGTGCCGCGCTCCTTCTTCCATGTTTCAGTGGCTTCATGCAGGCGGTTTTGTTCCGCGACGAGCTGTTCTTCGAGTTCCTTGGCCTTATCGAATTGCTTTGCAGTGCTGGCCGCGGCCTGTTCCTGCTTGATGCGGCGGATGCTCGCCTCGACATCGTGCAATGGCTGCGGACGCGAATTCGACGAAATGCGTACGCGGGCGGCGGCCTGATCGAGTAAATCGATTGCCTTGTCCGGCAAAAAGCGTGCGGCTAAGTAGCGGTCCGAGAGCTTTGCCGCTGCAGCGATCGCCTCTTCGGTAATTTTCACCTTGTGATGTGCTTCGAGCCGGTCGCGCAGGCCACGCAGAATCTCGATCGTTTCCTCGACGCTGGGCTCAGGCACCGTTACGGGCTGAAAACGCCGTTCCAATGCCGAGTCCTTTTCAATGTACTTCTGGTATTCGTTCAATGTGGTCGCACCCACAAGGTGCAATTCACCGCGAGCGAGCGCTGGCTTGAATACATTGCCGATATCGAGGCCACCTTCGCCGCCACCCTGGCCAGCGCCGACAATCGTATGCAGTTCGTCGATAAATACAACCAGACGATCCTGGTTCTCGATGATCTCATCCAGTACCTGCTTGACGCGTTCCTCGAACTCGCCACGATACTTCGCGCCAGCCACGACGCTATTGATGTTCAGTTCGACCACGCGCTTGCCGCGCAGCACTTCCGGCACCTGATCCTGTGCAATGCGCTGCGCCAGACCTTCGACGATAGCGGTCTTGCCAACACCGGGTTCGCCGATCAACACCGGATTGTTCTTGCGCCTCCGCGCGAGCACTTCAATAGTGGTTTCGATTTCCTTGTCACGGCCTATCACTGGATCGAGCTTGCCTTGACGCGCAAGCGCGCTGAGATCGCGGGCGTACTTGTCGAGCGTGGGCGTGGTGGAGCGGTCTTCCATCTTGCCGTCTTCGGCACCCTTGCCGACCACCTTGACTGCTTTTTGTCGCATCGCTTGTGGCGATAGCCCGAGCTTGCGCAGCAATTCACCTGCAAAGCCGTCTTCTTCCTCAACGAGGCCAATCAGGATATGCTCCGGTCCGACATAGCTGTGACCCAATTCCAGCGAGGACCTCAACGCGTTTTCCAGCGCACTCTTGGCACGCGGCGACACGCCGATCTGCTCGTTGTCGCCCGGCTCCTTGCGGGTGCCACGCGGCGCGGTCTGATCGATGGTTTTCTTGATCTCTTCGGGATCAAGCTTGAATTCGCGCAGGATTTCCTGCACCACATTGTTATCGGCGAGCGCCAGCAACAGGTGTTCCGTATCGACTTCGTTCTTGCCATATTCGACCGCGGCTTGCGCCGCGGCTTGCAGGCGGTCCAGACCGCTCTGGCTCAGGTACGTCTGCAGGTCCACCGCTTCACGCGCCCGGCGATGCCGGCGTGTGCGGCCGCCTGGGTGTCCGCCCGCTGAATCGCCCGTTTGCCCGCTGCCGGCGGCTGTGCCCTGATTCGCACCGCCGGATGGTCCGGGTGAGCGTCCGATGATCCGTCTATCGCGGTCGCTTTCCGGCTGCGGCCACATGTCGTCGAACAGACTGTCGAACAGTCCGCCGTGAAAGAGAGACTCGAGCGGCGACAGGCGGCGCTGATTGCGAGCCATGAACTCCATGTAGTGCTCATTGCACAGCATCAGCTGACGGCGTTGACCGTTTTCGGTGATCGTGATCTGTGAGGTTGCGGGCTTTCCACAAACGCTGCACTCGGCCATGATGATCTCCTTTTCGTCCGTGCGGGCATTGCTTCCCGCGCGGTATCGGGTGGGTGAAAAACATCTATTCCGCTGCCTATTCCGACGTCGCCTCGTTTGCGTGCTGGACTCGCAGCGCACTCGAAACGATTCAAGCGGATCCCATCGTACTTCGTCGCGTCGGCCCGGCGCACTGATTCATCGTGCAGTGCAAACAGCAGGAGGCAATACAGCGCGTCCTCTCCAATGGATATGCCGGGATGCTCGTCGGCACACTGACATGCGCGCGCCAAGCATGTCGCTCACAAGCCGCGCCCGCAAACTGACCAGTTCCATCACTGACGGATGGTGTCATTTGATCTCAATGCGCCGCTTCGCTGCTGGTTCTCCGGCCGCTTTGGGGACGCGCAGCGTCAGCACGCCGTTTTCAAATCTGGCCTCTGCCCGATCGAGATCGACGCCCGAGGGCAGCGGGACCGCGCGCTGAAAATGTCCGAACGACCGCTCGACCCGATAGCACCCCTGTTCTTCGCTAGACGGTTCGAAGCGCTTGTCGCCGCTCACGATCAGCATGTCGTCTATCACTTCCAGTTCGACGTCGTCGCGGGTCATGCCTGGCAATTCGGCGACAATACGCAATGCGTCGCCTTCATCGGTGACGTCGATCCGCGGTTGAAACTCGCTCGCGCTGAAGTCGCCGAACCAGCTTCCGAGCGGTCCACGACTTCCGAACGGATCTCGGATCAATTCGGCGAACAGATGAATCGGATCTGGCAGCGGCCAGCTGGCAGCAGCAAGTGATACCGGTGCAGCACCGACTTCCATCGGGCCGCCGTTACGTGTTTGCGTGCCAGTCTGTTGTGCGTTTTGCCGGGTGCTTTGCTGACCGGTGCGTGGAGCACCGGCGTGGCCGGATGCGCCTTTCTGGGGGTGCGAGCGTAAAAACCGGAACGGGTTCCATTTGTCGAGGTCCAGAGCCATATGATTCTCCTTACGTGAGCTGCGCCAGTGCCAGACCTGAGGCTGGACCACTGGAGATGACGGGCGGCGCATTCGACCTCCTGATGCCAAGGCGAGCCCGGCGCGGCATCGCCCGCAGGTTTGACCGTGTAACCCACGAGTGCCCGTGAGCGATGCATTCACGGATGCAATGGTGCGTGTGTCTCGCTGGTCAGGTCGTCATGGTGCCAGGCACGCGCAGTGATGCCGAGTACGACTAGCAGCGCGCCCGTGAACAGCGCATACACGCCGATCAGCCAGACGAGCGCTAATGCGCCGGCGCCCGGAAAGAGCAGCACGAAGATGCCGAAAAGCACGGACAGCACTCCTGTCATCACCAGGATCCACGCATTGCGCAGGCGCCGGTGCAGCCGCGTTGCTGCGATCAGATCGAATACGCCAGTGATAATCGCGTTTGCGCCGATTACGGCGACCAGCACGAGGGTGGTAATGCCCGGCACCAGCGCGGCTATCACACCGGCGCCGACACTGCAGATGCCGAGCAGCAAGGGCACCCACCAGCCGCCTTGCGTCGCACGGTAGCGGATGGCCGCGACAATCGCGACAACGCCGCTGGCGATTGCGTAGGCGCTAAAGAGGGTAATAAGCAGTAGAAGAGTAAGACCGGGCAAGAACCACGCCAGAGTGCCGAACAACAGCGCGACGGCGCCACGCAGAATGAGCATCCACCAAGCGCGACCAAGCAGTTCGTCCATGTGGGACCCCATGTGTACGTCAGGTGATGAACTTGAGTCTAGGCTCCGTGCGTCGGCGATTCTTTCGTATTTCTGCTATGTGTTTCGCAATTCTGCGTTCGTTCATTCGGCGTGATGATTCGCGTGCAGGTTGGCCTCCCAGAGGCGCCGACATAACGCGATCCACAACCGTTTTTTTATAGCGGCTCGGCGTGATGTCTCCTAACATGAACTTACGCGACTCACGGCCAAGCATTGTCCCGTTCACTGCTGGCCGGGTGTCACACCGTGTAACCACAAGGGGACTCTCGTGAAAAAGAATCTGTATTTATGTCTGCTTGCGTGTTTGTTCGGACTACCTATAGATTCGCATTCCCAGGTGGCCGGCACCCAGCCGCTTGGTGTCAGCGTGGAAGAGTCGGCGGCGATCGTGGCAGGCTGGAGCGTGAGAAAGTCGGTCATGGACAAGCCTGTCTTCAACGAGAAGGGTGATCGTGTCGGTGTCATTCATGACATTATTGTGGCACCGGACCGGTCGGTATCGTTTGCAATCGTCGCCGCAAACCAGTTTCTGGGAGTGTCACATCACGACGTGGCCATTCCCATCGAGCAGCTAGATTTCAACAATGGCAAACTGGTGCTTGCCGGAGCGACGAAAGATGCGATCAAGGCGCTGCCCGAGTTTCAATACGCAAAGGTGCGCGCGACCCCCAGGCCGAGGTCCGACTACAGCGAGCATCAGTGACCTACGTCTCGCATCGTCCGTGGCCGATGCATTTGACGTGCGGCACATTCCTTCCACGGGCAGTGCGCCAATCAGTGCCCCGCCGCGCTATTCGTCGTGCCGCGTGATTGCCGCCTGCTCTTCGGGCGACTTTCCTAGCCACCGACGGTGCAACGCACGTTCAAGGCTGGCGCCGAGCGAGAGCAGCAGCAGGAGTAGGACGGTGGCAATACCTGCGATCTGCCATGCGCCGATGCCGCACACAATGCCGAGCGCGGCGGTGACCCAGATCGAAGCCGCTGTCGTCAAGCCGCTGATCTTGCCGGTGGCGCGGTTTTGCAGGATCACCCCGGCGCCGAGAAAGCCGATGCCCGTAATGACGCCTTGAATCGCACGACCGGCGTCGCTGCCGTTAGTTAAACCGTATAGTTCGAAGGACATGCCGGCCATCGTGACAAGACAGGAGCCGAGCGCAACGAGGCCCAGCGTCTTGACACCGGTTGGCTTGCCATGCAGGTTTCGATCGAGCCCGACGATACAACCCACCAGCACTGCCGCGACCATGCGCAAGATCGACTCAAACAATTGGACGTGCGAAATCATCGGCACCCCGCAAGTTTTCCAGGTAACGTCGCGCTCGGCGAACACCTGGCTACTCACTACAGTCTAGCGTCGAGGGGAGCCAACTGCACGAGCGTCAAACGCCGCTCGGGAGTCCCTTTTTCTTAAAGCCGCAGTCGTCCTCTTGCGATCGCAGCGATCGGGGCGGCTAGATGCGATGATGCGCGCCCAGATCTGGCGCAGCAACTCGCGCGTGCGGTCGCGCATCAGGAAATGCTCCCAAAGCGTGCGACGTTGAAGCCGTGGGGTGCCTTGATGATAAGCAGATGCAGCAAAGAACATAACTGATCCAAACTGGTTACTGCCCCGTCGAGCAATATTTTAAGTACCAACGCAATCCATGCACTTCAACTGCTTGTGAGAAGCCAACGACGACGATGCTGTCGGCAACATATCTGACCGCACTCGGCCCCACCGCTTACACCGCGTCATATCTGGCGTAAGCGTCAGCTTTCGGAATGCATTCCGAAAGGATGTGTTGTCGCTTCGAGTTCCCGTTACTCCAAACTTCGGCGCTTCTGCCATATGACGAATCCGTCTTAAGCATCCCTGAACTTGACCTACGCTTCCGGTACCGGAAAAGACATCCTTTCTTATCATGAATCAAGCCATAGCCCCGGATCACGGATTACGTTGCCAACCGATGAACGTCGCTTTTACCGACCGCGGAGAGAATTTGAGGCCGGGATTCCGGCTGATTGTACCGACAGGTCCCACTGTCGTGCATGCCGCAGGCTGCGACGAACTTGGGATGAGTCACTCCATCCTGATCTGTGCACCATTTTCCGCAGTCATTCCGACTAGGGCGATGTTGACGACGGTCGCTGGCGACGATCTCAATGGATGGGTTATCGCACTCAGATCAGGCGTACTTGGGCAAGTCTCGCAAGAGGCGTTTGGCGCAGTCCCGAAATGGTCTACGTCCTGGGATCCGTTCCTACGGGAGGCCGTGGATACATTGGGTGCCTTGCACGACGCGGATCTCATCGACGCTGCCTGCGCCGACGCTTTTGCCGATGTCATCTCGGTGCACATCGTTCTCCGGTACGGACACTGTGCTGGTGCGGCCGAGCCGGACACGCTACTTACCCGTCAAATGCTGACTCGCATTCAAGTCTTCATTCATGAGCACATAGCCGAAAACATTCGGGTCGAGCAACTCGCAGTGCTGGTGCACATGAGTGCCTCAACCTTTGCACACGTTTTCAAAACGGCGACAGGTAGTCCGCCCCATCAGTACGTGACGCTCGAACGAGTGAAGTTTGCCAGGACGATGTTGTGTGAGGAGACGCTTCCGTTGGTTGAGGTTGGCGCGCGCGCGGGGTTCCAGACTCAACAGCATTTCACCGACGTGTTTCATCGATATACCGGTGTGACGCCTCGCACATTCCGGCTTGCCCACCGAAACGTCGGTAGCTAATTATTTTTTGGGAAGTTGCGAGCAAAACAATGACCGCGAACTTCCGCGCTCGCGATTGAATCAGAGTCTTGAAATGACAGGTCGCCTCGGTTTGTATCCGGACCCTTGCTTGGTGTCACGGGGGCTGCCCGCCTTTGGCGAAGCGAGTGTCATCTCGACGCCTGCCTCCCCTGAACACGTAATGAGGCGCGGCAAGCTCTTCGAGCCAAAATCCAGTTTTCCCCGCCCGTATCGCCCAGCCGGTCTTCGAAGTCAGTACCACCACGATTTTCAAGACCAACCTTGCGAGTTCTTCGACTCGCCTTGCAACGAGCCGAAGAACGTGTCAACCAAAGTCGTTCTGGCAGTATAGGCAGCTGTCAGCAGCGCCGAGGGCGTTTCGGGTTTTGGTGCCGTGTCCTGTCCGTTCCTCGGCCATCCGCTAAGCAAGCGAGCCGCCTGGTCTCCAGTGGCCCGTCAGTATTCGATGGTGATCCGGTTGTCGACCCGCATCACACCGGGGGCAAGCCATGCGACCCGCTCGGCCTCCTCGCGCTCAGCCCATGAGCGGACCGTGCCGCGCAGGACGACCTTGTTGCCTTCGGCCTCGACAGTGATGTGCTGGGCGTCGACTTCCGCGTTGCGCTTGAATGCGTCCTCGATCTTGTGCTTGAGTTCCTCGGGTTTGACCTTCGGCTTGATTTGGATCTCGTTCGTGAGGCCGGTTACGCCGCTCACCCGCAGCGCCGTGTCGGCCGCGCGGCGGCGCAGGTAGTCCCATTCGACTTCGCCCTTCAACGTCACGTGTCCGTCCCTGACGACTGCCTTGATATCTTCCGCCGCATAAGGCACCTCGGCCTTCAGTTCGGCAATGATCTCGCGCACGATCTCCGGATCGGGCCGCTTGTTGATCAGAGGCAAGCGCACCTCCACATCGTTTGCGACTCCCCTGACGCCACGCACGCGGGCGGCGTCCTCCTCGGCCTTTTTCCTTTGCCGGAAGCTGCGCGCGAAACCAGACAATGTGACCGCACCGTCCTTGACCGCGACCCCGATGTCTGATGGATCGATGTCGGGATCCCACTTCAGTTCGTACTCCACGCTTCGCTTGATGTCTTCGTCGGTTCTCATCGCTGCTCCTCGTCGGTTTGTTGATGGACTGACGCGCGCACGCGGGCCGCCATCGCCACGCGCATCGGGCCACAGTAGGGCGTGCCGGGCCGATTTTCTTCCCTGCGCCTGCGCAGTTTTTGCGCAATGCTGCCGTACATTCACATCTGGAACCCGCGCAGCAGAAGCGCAGAGATCCGACACGTCTTCGCAGGAATGAGGAAGAAGTGCAACCGGCAAGAGCCTAGTCTTGATGTCATCGTCATTGCGTCAACGTCCCCGTCAACATTCCGAAGGTACGCGTCGGGCGGGACATGCAAGGCTGGCTGGCATCGCCGCTGCCTTGCGGCGCGGTCGACCGGCTTGCTTGCGGCGCGGAGCATGAATTCAACCGTTTTGCCGCGGAAAGGTCTTTAGTCCCCGAAGAAGAGGAGCCAATTGATGAGCGATCTAGTCGTTGTAAGCTTCAAAGGTGAAGATACGGCCGACCAGGTGTTGACCAAACTCCAGCAGATGCAAAAGGAACATCTCATTGACCTTGAGGATGCCTGTATCGTGGTCCGCAGTGCGAAGGGCAAGGTACACCTCAAGCAAGCCGTCGATCTTGTCAGGATCGGCGCACTCAGTGGCGCGGCCTGGGGTGGGCTATTTGGTGCGCTGGTTGGACTGATGTTGCTCAATCCGCTCGTCGGGCTGGCAACAGGCATGGCCATTGGTGCTGGCACGGGCGCATTGTCGGGCGCGCTCTCGGACTATGGAATCGATGACGATTTCATGCGTTCGACGGGTCAGAACATTGAGCCGGGTTCGTCGGCGCTCTTCATCCTCGTGCGTCGCGTGAATTTTGACAAGGTCCTGCCAGAACTGAAGCCTTTCGGCGGAAAGGTACTGAAGACGTCTCTCACGAACGATCAGGAGGAACACCTGAGGAAGGCGTTAGAGAGCCTGAACAGCAGTGGTACGACAGCATAAGCATCGCTGCGCTGCATCAGGGTTGTGATCCTGAATTCTGCTGAAGTTCGCATTTGGGCCGGACCGGCACCCTCGACAATTCAAGCGGATTATTCCGTGTGGACGTCGATCACATCGACGCGCAGTTCGACATTGGAAAGTGCTCATGCCATCGCGTGCAGATTCGAGATTCGTGGTGTCGAGCATCACCTGCTTCACGCGCGCGCCATCTCTCGCCAATCCAAAGATCAGCGACGTCGATCTGAATGTCGTCATGCCGCGATTTTTGATCTGTGTGATGAAGGTGGCGATCCCCGCTTCCAAGACCTTGATCGCATGCGCGCAACGCCGGTGCGATAGCGAGATTCCGCTGGTTCCCTTATGGAGCGCTATATGACAAAGGGAAGTTGCATCGACATCCGGAAGTCGAAAGTCGAGGCGCAGGAAGCGCCGATGACCTTGGATGAACAACTCGACGAAGCGCTCGGAGAGACCTTTCCTGCGAGCGATCCAATCGCCGTTCACCCCGAGCCCCAACAACCGCCGAAGACGCAAACTCAGTCATCGTCGGTATTAAGCGGGGTCATGTCGATGTGATCTGACGCCGACGCATTGACGCGTCTATGACAGCACTTTTCGGGGCGAATCAAAGACACAAGGAGCGAATATGCCTGAGACGGAAATCGCACCCGGAGACGCCCGGCAGCACGACGAGCAAGTCTCGCTGCGCAAGCTCTTCGAACCCGTAAAGGTCGGACCCTACAACCTGCGTCATCGTGTCGTGATGGCGCCCCTGACGCGTTCACGCGCGAGCCGACCAGGCAACATACCGTCGCAGCTCAACGCCTGCTATTACGCGCAGCGTGCGGCTGCCGCGCTCATCATCAGCGAGGCGACGCAGGTGTCGATGCAAGGACAGGGCTATGCATGGACGCCTGGCATCCATAGTCGTGAGCAGGTCGAAGGCTGGCGGCTTGTGGCGGACGCCGTGCACGAGGCGGGCGGCCTGATGTTCATGCAACTGTGGCACGTCGGACGCATATCGCACCCCTCGTTGCAGCCCGATGAAATGCTGCCCGTTGCGCCCTCTGCTGTTCGGCCTAAAGCGGAGGCGTTCATCGAAAACGAGCGCGGCGAAGGTGTCGTCGCGCCCTGCGTCACGCCTCGCGCGCTGCAGGTCGAAGAGATGCCGTATCTCGTGCGCCAATACTTCAGGGGTGCGCGCAACGCAAACGCTGCCGGTGTGGACGGCGTCGAAGTGCACGCAGCGAACGGGTATCTGCTCGATCAGTTTCTGTTGTCCGGCACAAACCACCGCACGGACAAGTACGGCGGATCGAGCGAGCATCGGGCCAAGCTGCTATTTGAGGTGATCGAAACGGTTTGCGAAGTGTGGGGGCCGGAAAAGGTCGGCGTACGGCTCTCTCCTCTCGGCACCTTCAACGACATGCATGACGACGATCCCGAGGCGACCTTTTCTTATGTCATCGAGAAGCTCAATCGATACGGGTTGGCTTATCTGCACGTCGTCAATCCCGCGCTGGCGGCGACGGGTGAGGATGTCGCTTTCACGGAGCGCGCGCAACGCATGAGCGAGATGATACGTCGCACCTACCGTGGCGTGCTGATGGTCGCGGGCGGGTTCAACGGCGGCAGTGCGGAAAGATGGCTCGAGGACGGCAACGCAGACCTGATCGCGTTCGGACGCATGTTCATCGCCAATCCCGACCTCCCGGAACGCTTGCGGTCGCGCGCTCCGCTCAATTCGCCGGATCCGTCCACGTTCTATGGAGGCGGCGAGCGCGGATATACCGACTATCCGTCGCTCGCGCAGGAGCGAGGGGATGCCCCACGGTCCGTCATCGATGGGCGTTGGAGATAGAGTGTTGTTGACCGGCGAGCTCGCCAGCGTGACGCGACGATTTGCGATGCCCGCCGAGCCGGCGACCAATCACACTGAGAGGCGCATCATGGCTGACACTACCTGGGTTGTCGTTGCCGACGGCCGCCGTGCTCGAATCTTCGAGACACGGGGACTTAAACTGGACTTGCGGGAAATCGAGGACCTCGTCAATGTCGGCCCTCGTGCACCGACGCTGAGCGAGAAGGATCGCGAAAAATTCGCGAAGACCGTCGCCGACCACATTGAACAGGGGCGGCTCCATCAGCGGTATCAGCGATTGCGATTTGCCATCGAGCCGAAGTTTCTCGGGATGCTGCACGCGCGACTGAGCGAGGAGACGCGTCACCTGATTTTCGAAGAGATCAACGAAGATCTCTCGGCCCTTGATGCGCGCGAAATTCAAGCGCACCTGCAAACGCATTAACGGCGACCGGCCCAGTCATAGAATGATTCTGACGACTTTGCGCTACGCGTCCCTTCGCCGGACGGGTGCCGGTGCTGGAGTACCTTTCATGCTATGACCCCTTGAACGTGTTTGGCGTCAGTCCGCGCGTACGACGCTGGACGAAGTTCTCGACATCCGACGGACCAAGCGTCGCTATAGTATTCAGACCGGCTCCGAAACGATCGACGCGAAACTCTGTCACATCACACATCTTGTCTTCGCACGTAGCGGGACCTCTCGGAGAGTCACGAACTTCTGACATGTTCAGATCGAAATCCGCGACCTCTCTGGTCATAGCAGTCGGTACAGGCGATACAGGCGATATCGGCGTTGCGCGCGCGATGCCCTGCATCTTTGCGCCCTTTGCCGGAAGCTGCGCGCGAAACCCGACAATGTGACCGCGCCGTCCTTGACCGCAGCCCCGATATCTGACGGGATCGATGTCCGGATCCCCATCAGTTCGTACTCCCACGTCCCGCTTGATGTCGTCGTTGGTTCTCATCGCTGCGCCTCGGTCTGCTGAGGGACTATCGCGCGCACGCGGACCACGCCCAGCGCCACGCGCATCCGTCCGCAGCAGGGCAACGGTAGGGCGCGCGGGGCAGATTTCCTCCCTTCGCCTGCGCAGTTTTTACGGAATGCTGCGTATCACATCTGAAAACCGCGCAGCAGGAGCGCAGAGATCCGACAAGTCTTTGCAGGAATGAGGAAGAAGTGCAACCGGCAAGAGCCTAGTCTTAAGGTCTTCGTCATCGGGTCAATGACCGCGTCGACGAGATCGGCGCATCTCGTGCCTGCATGCGTGATCGGGATCGCGATGATCGGCAGGCTCCATTCGAGCGAGGCGCCTTACCCAGGCCGCGACGGCAACATCGATCGGACCTCACACCGAACAAGGAGAAATTTCATGGCTGCGAGTGGCAATCGCGTAGTAACGTTCATGGGTCCGATGAAGATGGAGCTCCAGACTTTCGACTATCCAAAGCTGGTCACGCCGACAGGCAAAAAAGCCAATCACGGCGCCATCCTCAAGATCGTGACGACGAATATCTGCGGCAGCGACCAGCACATCTACCACGGCCGCTTTGCCGCCCCGAAGGGGATGGTGATGGGACATGAGATGACCGGGGAAGTCATCGAGGTCGGGCCGGACGTCGAGTTCATCAAGAAAGGCGACATATGTTCGGTCCCGTTCAACGTCTCTTGCGGGCGCTGCCGCAATTGCAAGGAGCGGCACACCGATGTGTGCATGAACGTCAATGACGCCGTCGATTGCGGCGCCTATGGCTTCAATCTCGGCGGCTGGCAGGGTGGCCAGTCCGACTATCTCATGGTGCCTTACGCCGATTGGAACCTGTTGCCTTTCCCGGACAAGGACCAGGCGATGGAGAAGATTCGGGATCTCACGCTGTTATCGGACATCCTGCCGACCGGCTTCCATGGTCTGATGGAGGCCGGGGTCAAGGTGGGCTCGACGGTCTATATCGCCGGGGCCGGCCCGGTGGGCCGGTGCGCCGCGGCGGGCGCTCGCCTGATCGGCGCGTCCTGCATCATCGTGGCCGATACCAACCGGGCGCGGCTGGACCTGGTGAAGAATAATGACTGCGAGGTGGTCGATCTCACCCTGGACACGCCGGTGGCCGACCAGATCGAAGCGATCCTCGGCAAGCGGGAGGTGGATTGCGGCGTGGATTGCGTCGGGCTGGAGGCGCACGGCTGTGGTCCGGAGGCGAACAACGAGCACTCGGAGGCGGTAATCAACACGCTTCTCGAAGTGGTGCGGGCCGGTGGGGCGATGGGCGTCCCCGGCATCTATACCGACGCCGACCCGAAGGCGAGCTCCGATCTGACCAGGAAGGGTCAGCTACCCATCGACTTCGGCAAGGCCTGGATCAAATCGCCGAAACTAACGGCGGGGCAGGCGCCGATCATGCACTACAACCGCGACCTGATGATGGCGATCCTGTGGGATCGGATGCCCTATCTTGGCGCCATGCTGAACACTGAGATCATCACGCTGGAGCAGGCACCTGAGGCGTACAAGACGTTCAGCGAGGGCTCGCCGAAGAAGTTCGTCATCGATCCGCACGGCAGCGTGAAGAAAGCCGCGTAGAGCCGGCAGGTGTTATGGGGCGCTCGACTGCTCCTCTCCTTCGGGCGCCCCGGTCCGTCACATGAGGCGGGTGAGATAACCGGACGGGTCATCGACTCGCGAGGGCGCCCGAGATAATGGAGCAGGAAGTCGTGGCAAGTAATCTCGGCGTCGTCTATCGAGGTCCCGGCAAAGTCGCCGTCGAGGCCCTCCGAGACCCCGCTCGCGCATAAGCTCGATGACGGTGTCTAACAGGCCTTGACAACTTGCTGCTGATAGCAGCCATCAGCCGAATCGCAGGCGCGAACGACACATGTTCGGCGTTCGCGATGCACGTCGCACGTAGGCGTTTCTCGCATGCTTTGGCCCGATCAGGCAGCACGTCGGCTCACCCAGACATCAGATGAACGCGGCAGGTCATCGCGACATACTCAGGAAACGCATCGCCACCCGGTCTGGTTGGGCCGTCGACGATGAGTTCGAGCGGGATACCCATGTTTAATCAGAAACATAGCGTGTGCAGCGTCTGAGCCGGTCCACTACGCATTCAAGACACCCGCCTATACGATGATCAACCTGCGCCACTACTGCTGAACGCCAGTGCAGCGCACGCAGTTCATTCACGGCGCGAGGCGCCACGAACAGGCACGTCATTCCCATATGCGTTCCTGACGATATTAGTGTGTTGGACAAACCTCGCCCGCTGGAAGTGAAACTGTCATTTTTATGGAGTACCTATGAAAGCTGTTGTCTACAACGAGTCGGTTCCGCTCGGTTCGCCGGATGCCCTGACCGACACCACGTTGCCCGAGGCTGAGCCAACCGGGTACGACCTGTTGGTGGAAGTGCATTCGGTCTCGGTGAACCCGGTCGATACCAAGATCCGTGGCGGCGTGCTGCCGCCCCCAGTGGTGCCAAAGGTGCTGGGCTGGGATGCGTCCGGCGTGGTACGCGCCGTGGGCGACAACGTCACCCTGTTCAAACCCGGCGATCGCGTCATGTACGCCGGTTCGCTGTTGCGGGCGGGCACCAACAGCGAGCTGCACCTGGTCGACGAGCGCATCGTCGGTCCGATGCCGAAGAGCCTCAGCTTCGAGCAAGCGGCCGCGCTGCCGCTGACCTCGATCACGGCGTGGGAGTTGCTGTTCGACCGTTTGCAGGTGCGCGAAGGCAAAGACCCGATCGGGACGCTGCTGGTCATTGGCGGCGCCGGCGGCGTCGGCTCGATACTGATCCAGCTGGCGCGCCAGCTGACCGGCCTGACCGTGGTCGCCACCGCATCGCGGCCGGAAACACGGGAGTGGGTGCGCGAGCTTGGTGCGCACCATGTGATCGACCACACGAAGCCGATGCCGGAACAGTTGCGCGGCCTTGGCATTGACGAGGTCGATTACGTGGCGAGCCTGACCCACACTGACAGGCACCTGGTCGACATTGCCGTGATGCTGGCGCCGCAGGGCAGGCTGGGGCTGATCGATGACCCCGTGTCGCTCGACGTGCCGATCCTCAAGCCCAAGAGCATCTCGCTGCACTGGGAATTGATGTACACCCGCTCGATGTACCAGACCGCGGACATGATCGAGCAGCACAATATTCTGGTCCGGGTCGCCCAGCTGGTAGACGCCGGCGTGCTGCGCACGACGCTGGCGGAGCATTTCGGCACCATCAACGCGGCCAATCTGCGCCGCGCCCATGCCTTGCTCGAGAGCGGCAAGGCGCGCGGCAAGATCGTGCTGTCCGGGTTTTGAGATTTCGAGTTCCCTTGCGCCGGGCTGACGGCCTGGCAGGCGGCGCACAGGAAACTGAAGTTGCAGCAGCCGGGCCAGACGGTCCTGATTACGGGCGCGGCGGCGTAGGGGGTGCGGTGCAGATGTGCCACCAGGCCGGCGCGCGCGTCCTCGCTACCGCATCACGTTCGGTGGACCGCGTCCGCTCCCTGGGCGCTGAGGAGGTGATCGACTACCGCCGGGGGGACGTGCTTGCCGAAGCCATGCGCCTGACCCAGGGCCGCGGGGTCGATGCGGTGATCGATCTATCTGGTGTCGGCTGACTCGGCCACGACCCTGCTGCCTTTGCTCCGCCACAACGGCGAGATGGTGTGCGTGGTCGGAATCAAGTGCCGCTTTGGCTATTTCCAGACGGATCGGGCGGTAGGCGTGAGGCTGCCGGTCAGCGTGTATTCGCGTTCTTATCGGTGCGTCACTATGATCAATACACCCGGTGCGGAGCACGATCATTGCCCGTCACCTCAATGCGTGCAACAGGAGCGATGTCATGGTCAAGACCGCGTTATTCGTCCGGCTCGAAGCGAAGCCGGGCAAGGAGCAGGAAGTCGAAGCCTTTCTGATGGGCGGATTGCCACTCGTCGAAGCGGAGCCCGCAACGATCGCGTGGTTCGGCCTGCGCCTCGGGCCGTCCACGTTCGGCATCTTCGATGCTTTTCCCGACGAAGCCGGCCGCCAGGCGCATCTCGCGGGCAAGGTCGCCGAGGCGCTGATGGCGAAAGCCGCGGACCTCTTTGCCAGGCCGCCCGAAATCGCGCACGTCGACGTGCTCGCGGCGAAGCTGCCCGGCTAGCTGGCCTGCGGATTGCAGCTCCACAGCGGATGAACTCCCGTCCGAAACCCTCCCCCGAAATCGCGCGCGATGGCTTCGTGCGCGTGCGCGGCGCGCGCGAACACAACCTGAAGAATATCGACGTCGACATTCCGCGTGATGCGCTAGTTGTATTCACGGGCGTGTCCGGCTCCGGCAAGTCGTCACTCGCGTTCGGCACGCTCTACGCCGAGGCGCAGCGGCGCTACTTCGAGTCGGTCGCGCCTTACGCGCGCCGGCTGATCGACCAGGTCGGCGTGCCCGAATTCGATTCGATCGAAGGACTGCCGCCCGCCGTCGCGCTTCAGCAGCAGCGCGGCACGCCAAGCGCGCGCTCGTCGGTGGGAAGCGTGACGACGCTTTCCAGCCTCGTGCGCATGCTGTACTCGCGCACCGGCAGCTATCCGCCGAAGCAGCCGATGCTCTACGCCGAGGACTTCTCGCCGAACACGGTGCAGGGCGCCTGCCCGACGTGCCACGGGCTCGGACGCGTGTACGAAGTCACCGAAAAGTCGATGGTCCCCGACGACACGCTCACGATCCGCGAGCGCGCGATCGCCGCGTGGCCGCCCGCGTGGCACGGGCAGAATCTGCGCGACATCCTCGTCACGCTCGGCTACGACATAGATACTCCGTGGCGCGAGTTGCCGAAAAAGGACCGCGACTGGATCCTTTTCACCGAAGATACACCTACGGTGCCCGTCTACGCCGGCCTGACGCCCGAGGAAACGCGGCGCGCGATCAAGCGCAAGATGGAGCCGAGCTATCAGGGCACGTTCACCGGCGCGCGCCGCCATGTGTTGCACACGTTCGCGAATACGCAAAGCGCGCTGATGAAGAAACGCGTGTCGCGCTACATGATCGGTAGCGAGTGCCCGGCATGTCACGGCAAGCGATTGAAACGCGAGGCGTTGTCCGTGACGTTCGCCGGACTCGACATCGCCGCGTTCTCGCAGATGCCGCTCGTGCGCCTCGCCGACCTGCTCGGCCCGATCGCGCGCGGCGAACTGCCCGCGCACACCCACGGCATCGACGGCGACAGCGCAATCCTTGGCAGGCAGGCGATGCGCGAAGCGACCGAGAAGCGCGTCGCAGCGGGCGGCTCCGCGCACAAGGCGGCGCCGAACGTGCGGCGTACGCCCAACATGTCGGACGAGAAGCGCGTCGCAGCGCAACGCATCGCGGAGGAATTGCTCGAGCGCCTCACGACGCTGATCGACCTCGGGCTCGGCTACCTCGCGCTCGATCGCTCGACGCCTACGCTTTCATCGGGCGAATTGCAGCGCTTGCGGCTCGCGACGCAACTGGCCTCGCAATTGTTCAGCGTCGTGTACGTGCTCGACGAGCCATCGGCAGGGTTGCATCCTGCCGATGGCGAAGCGCTTTTCACGGCGCTCGGGCGGCTGAAGGCGGCGGGCAATTCGCTTTTCGTCGTCGAGCACGATCTAAGCGTGATGCGACGCGCGGACTGGCTCGTCGATGTCGGCCCGGCCGCGGGCGAAGCAGGCGGTCACGTGGTGTACAGCGGGCCGCCGGGGGGACTCGCGAAGGTCGAAGCGTCGCAGACGCGCAAGCATCTCTTCGGCACGCACAAGCGTGCCGCGCACACTCCCCGCACGCCTTCAGGCTGGTTGCGGCTCGCGAAAATCACGCGCAACAATCTGCACGGACTCGATGCGGCGTTTCCGCTCGGCTGCTTCACGACCGTGACCGGCGTATCGGGCTCGGGCAAATCGAGCCTCGTCAGTCAGGCGCTGCCGGAGCTCGTCGCGGGACGCCTCGGCCGCACGATCACGCCGGACGCCGACGAAGAACTCGACCCGCTCCTCGCCGCCGATACACAGCCCACCAGCGGCGACATCGTCGAAGGAATGGAGGCGATCCGGCGGCTCGTGCGCGTCGACCAGAAGCCGATCGGCCGCACGCCGCGCTCGAATCTCGCGACCTACACAGGCCTCTTCGATCACGTGCGCAAGCTTTTCGCCGAGACGCCGGCCGCCCGCAAACGCCGCTACGACGCCGGTCGCTTCTCGTTCAACGTCGCGAAAGGCCGCTGCCCGACGTGCGAAGGCGAAGGGTTCGTCAGCGTCGAACTGCTATTCCTGCCGAGCGTGTATGCGCCCTGCTCCACCTGCCACGGTACGCGCTACAACGCGCCGACGCTCGAAATCGAATGGCGTGGCAAGAACATCGCGCAGGTGCTCGGATTGACGGTCGATGCCGCCTGCGACTTCTTCGCCAACGAAGCGCAAGTCATGCGCGCGCTGCAAGTGCTGCGGGACATCGGCCTCGGTTATTTACGGCTCGGACAGCCCGCGACGGAGTTATCGGGCGGCGAGGCGCAGCGCATCAAGCTCGCGACCGAACTGCAGCGCGCGCAGCGCGGTGACTCGCTCTACATCCTCGACGAGCCGACGACAGGCCTCCACCCCGCCGACGTCGACCGGCTGATGACGCAGTTGCAGGGTCTCGTCGACGCGGGCAACACGGTGATCGTCGTCGAGCATGACATGCGTGTCGCGGCGCACAGCGACTGGCTGATTGACATCGGACCGGGCGCGGGCGATGACGGCGGAAGGACGGTTGCGTGCGGCCCGCCGCGAGAAGTTGCAAAAGTGGCAGAAAGCCGCACGGCCGCTTATCTGCGCGAGCGTTTGTCGCAAACGTAAAAACAGCGGTGAAAACAGCGGCCGAAACCGTCATGCTGTTCAGTTAAGGTATTCAGGTATCGAGCGGTGTAGCGGCGAGGTCTGGAGCTGTGGAATCCGCTGACGGAAAACGTGGTCGACAGCTTGGCCTGTCAACTGTTCGATGCCGTTACGGCACGGCGTATCAACCGGCTGTCCATCGTGCGGCACATCATACGGGTCACGCATCCAAAGCCGCCGATCGGTCCCGCCGCACAGGCGCTCATCACGATGATCACTGATGAGATAAAGCGCGTGACGACCTTCGTCGTGCGCCGCATCGTGCAGTGGCAGGCCCAGGGCGTGAACATCGATCAGGCCATGCTGTCGCTGTCGACCTACGTCGGGCACACGATGGTGACCAACACCTACTGGTACCTCTCTGCGGTGCCCGAGTTGATGGCGCTGGCCGCCGGACGTTTCGAGTCGTTCACGGCCCGCAGAGAGGTGCAAGATGCGTAAGACCCTTGCTCCGGAGCCGCCTTCGTTCGCTGCGCTGATCCAGCAATTCTTTACCGAGTACCTGGTCGCGCAGCGGGCGCTCAGTCCGCGTACTGTGGCCTGTTACCGGGACGCCTTGCTGCTGTTTCTGGACTTCGCCAGCCACCAGCTCAACAAGATGCCGACCACGATGCGGCTGGCCGACATCCAACCCGATCTGATTCTGGCCTTCCTTGACCATCTGGAGCAGGATCGGAAGAACTCGGTTCGCAGCCGCAATTTGCGGCTCACCGCGCTGCGCGCGTTCCTGAAGTTTGCCGGCCGCCGCGACGTGGCTTCGTTACACGACGTCGAGCGCGCACTGGCGGTGCCGATGAAGCGCTTCGAGCGGCCGATGCTGAACTTCCTCACGCGTGCAGAGATGGTGGCCGTACTCGGCCAGCCGGGGGAGAGCTGGTCCTCGCGGCGCGATCACCTGCTGCTGACGATGCTCTACAACACAGGGGCGCGTGTCTCCGAGATCGTTGGCGTGCGCGTCGTCGATGTGGTCCTCGACGGCGCAGCGTGCGTGCACCTGCACGAAAAGGGGCGCAAGCTGCGATCGATCCCCCTGTGGGACGCCACCGTCGCCGAGATCCGTAGCTGGTTGCGATTGAATCCAACGCTGCGCGGCGAAACCGCCTTGCTGCCCAACCGGGATGAGCAGGCGATGTCGCGATCCAACGTCGCGCAACGTCTGGATCTTGCCGTGAGCCGAGCGAGCCTAGAGCAACCCAGCCTCCTCAAGAAGCACATCTCACCGCACATCGTGAGACATACGACTGCGATGCACCTGTTGCAGGCGGGCGTTCCGTTCAACGTGATCGCTTTGTGGCTCGGTCACGAGAGCCCGACGACAACCCATCGCTATGTCGAAGCTGACCTCGCGATGAAGGAGAAAGCGCTCGGTCGGCTAGAGGCGCCCGATGCCAGGATTCGCCGCTATCAGGCGCCGGACTCATTGATTCGCTTCCTGCAGACGCTGTAACTATGCATAGGCTTCGTCAGCCCCGACCCCATCCCTCAAGGGACTGGCGGTGCCTACGATGACCATCTGCGCATAGTTGCGACCTGAGCATAGGGGTCGATCTGAGCCATTGGCCTTGATGATCCACACGCAGCGTAAGCTGTTGTCGTGGATCTGCAAAAGCCAACAGGCTCTTGATGCCAGCATCACTCTAGGCAAGGCAGGCCCGGAAACATAATAGCACATCCGTTCGATAAATTGATTTATGTCAACTTACGTAGTTAAACTAACCACACGATACCGAAGTATGTCCCGCATCGTCCTCGCCAGCCGTCGCCCTTTTCCCCCATTTCCTGTCCAAGTCCGTGCCGACCGCGAATGCACCAAACCGACCCACAGCAGCCGGTCGAGCCGTGGGAGGTTGAAAGGCCGGTATCAAATGTCGAGCAGTCGCACGGCACAACTACAAGTCTGCCAACGAATTCCGAGCGGGCGTCGACTTCTTTTCCGCACTCGAGATAGTCACGGCCGCAAACAGTGCCGCGGATCCACCAACGAGTCCTGCATCGGTGCTCGGTTTCAACGAACTGACTTCACTCGGCGTTGGCCTGGAACTCGATAGCAGCAGATATCCGATCATCGTTACCCGGACGCGTGCGATGGTGCGGTACGTGTTTGGACATAATGTCCATGGCGTATCCTTCGGATTCGCCATGAGTTTCTAGCGGAAATTTACCGACGACAAAAAATCCGCGGCGCATCAAGTATCCGGCGGCAAATTGCATCTACAACTCTCAAAAATATTGCTTTAGTCCTTGCGACGAGGCGCTTTTCAACAGCCTGCTAAGGCGTCGATAAGGCCGATCCCTACCGTAAATGATTTTTAGGATACCTAGCTGTATTCGTGCCGGTTACGAACTCTACGAACATGCACTGTCGCCTCAAACTTTTGCGGTCCAATGTTCCCCCATGCAACGATCAAGCTTAGAGGTAGTGCTTACTGCGCAAAGGCTAACCGCGCGCTTGTTTCGCCAATCAAGGCGAACCGGGTTTGGCGATCGCTGCGCGCGCGAACTGAGCGTGTCGAACCTCAGACTACCCCTTACGTGCTCGTCCGAATCATATCGGCGTCGCAGCGCAGATGTCGGCGAGTCACTGAACCAGACGCGGCGGTGTGATAGCTCCATAGTTCGGCCCCACGCCGCCAGAGTTAACCGCCTGACATTTATCCGGCTGATTGCTCATCTGTACGAGTATGTAAGGCTTCGATCCGTTATCCGCCTTGAGAATACGCACACATGCAAATGCCACGACTGGCTGGTAGCCCGTCGCGACGTTATTGACGACTGGCACCGTTTCGTATTCGCAGGAGTGGTCCCCGTTAGCACTACAATTGTCGACGGACGTGTAGAGCGTGTTCTTTTCACCAGGCTGGATGTAGGTTCCAGGCTGTGATCCGATGCCAAGCGAATCCGTATTCTGGCCCGCGATCAGTCCTCTCACGAACGGGACATCGTTTTGCTGAGTGGTCAGCGTCGTCCACTGCCCCGCTTCGCAGCCATTCGCCTGATACGCCGATGAAATCTGGAAGACGTACGGCGCATTGGGCGTCTGATTCACCGTCTGTCCGCTGATGGGTGCGGTGCTCGTGGCCAACTTCGGCGAGTTGGTCGACGAATTCCAGTAGCTGTCGTACAGGCATTTGGAAACTGCGATCGGAAAAAGACCACCGGGACCAACGTAACCGGGCCTCGACACAGCAGCCGTTGCCGTCGCAGTGGCCGACAGCGACGACACCCCCAGGATGCTCGCCAGATAGACAGGTATGCTGCCGTTCGCATTAGCAGTGCTCTTCGTCATCGTCACCCGAATGGCGGGCAAGTCGTTCACGCCAGGCGTAAAGGGCACTCCCTGCAGCGTGCCCGGCTTACCCGTCACGTTCCAGTAGCCTGAGCCGACCTGCGTGACCTTGATCGCGGTTCCCTGAACCTTATTCGACGTTGAAGCCGTGGCAAAGCCGGATGCCTTTTGAGTCGCAGTGTTCCAGTCAGGTTCGATTGCCGTAGTGTTACTGCACTGCGCGCGCTGATACAGACACGGCGCGCCCGCAAGGGCTGCAGCGTCCGCTGCATTCTGCAATTCGTTTCGCGCGACCAGCAGATTGCCAATATCGATCGCCAGTGCCGCGAACCCCAGCAGCGACACCAGACTCACTGCCGTGATCACGGCAATGGCGCCTCGCTGCTTCGCTCTGCTCATCCCGTACATGATGGCCGCCTCACTCATTGTTCATGATCGTGGTGGCCGTCATGACGATCGGCCCCGTGAACGCCGACAGCATTGCGCCCAGGCCCAACCCTGCGTACTGGTACGAGACCGTAACCGTGAGCGGAGTGCCGAACGTACCGCCCACGCCGGAGGGAACACTGACCGTTGGCGTATTGCTCGCGCCGAACGTAATCAGATAGTTCTGGCAATAGGCGAGGACCACGTTTGTGACGTCCTGTTTGCTCGGCTTCGGATTGCGCAGCACGACACCCGCGCGCGCGCCTTCGCGACTTGCATTCGTGATCATTGCCTTGTCGTACAGCGCTACGCCAAACTCGACGATGCTGAAGATGATCAGCAGCAGTAGCGGCAGCACGATCGCAAATTCCACCGCCGCTGCGCCGCGTTGCGCCTTGGGATTCGTCCGGCGCCGTCTGTTCGCTGCAGGCACATCTTCACAAACGTCACCGCGTCGAATCCCTTCGACGACGTTTCCCCGCAGGCACGAACGCCAGATGGCGATAGACGACCCGTGATCAAGCGCTGGATCTCGCTTCATGAATTCCCCCGTAGTCGCTTCATTTTGTTGCCCGGCAAGGCCGGGCTTTCGTCACGCGCGTCCGGTTCATGTTCAAAGCTTGCCGGCGCGAAGTACCCGTGATTTCGCAAATGACATGCCATCGTCGAGCAGGCCTTGCGCATCTTGACGATGAGCGACTGTCGTTCCGGATCCGACACGCAGAAGTACTGCGGGTGTTTCACGCCCGACACGCCTGAAGGACGAGAGAGACGCATGCATGCGGGTTTCGACGTTTAAAGGCTTGATCCGCAGAGATGCTGGTAGATGCCCAAACCGTATCAGGCTTGAGACACCGCGGTGAATCGCAAGGGGTAACAGGACCCTGCGGGCTTAAGCAATCCTTAAGGAGACCCGGCTATAACCACTCCCAGATGGACACCGCCATGCACATCCATTCTTCGGAAGAGTGGCTTCGGGCGAAGGACTGTTTAGTTGATTTGGCGCTGCAGAGACGACCGAAGTGTCGCTACAGGTGACAGACGCGATACATGGCCACGTTCCCCGCGCGGCACAAGGAGCCGAGAATGCAAGTCATTCACAGCGGTTTCGGTCATTCAAAGCCGATCAGCGTATTTTTCGTGCTGTTATTGTCGTCGGTCGACGCGCGCGCTGAATCGGTTTGTCCTGCCTATGTATCGCTTCCGACGGGCAGCATTTTCAATCTGGCACGTCTGATTGCAGACGCGGGTTCCCCCGAACTTGCACTCAGGAAAATTCGGGCTGCGCTCGCGCAAGTGACAGCAGCGGGCGGATGTCCCAAAGCTGAAGAGCCGAATGCGTGTCAGGAAACGCTGGCCGTTGCAAGAAAGGCCATGGCCGCGCTTCAGGCTTGCACATCGACGGCGCCGCCCGAAGAAACCGCAGAGCGGAATGGTCGGGCGCCGTCGAAATAGCGTAACTCGCTGCTCGCAACAAACGCGCGTTAAGCGAACGCGCGGTTACGAGTGTGCTCGAAATACTTTAACTCGCAAGGCACGGTTCATCCAAACCACCGCTCGTTAGCAATTTCCCTTCTTAGCCTGACCAGGCGGACAATAGCCATTGCCCGGCCCTCCCTGGGGCTTGCCTTGCGGTACGACGACTGCATGAGGTTCATCGGGCAGATACACCGCACAGCCGGACAGTCCAGCCACTGCTGTCGTCACCAGGATCACGATTATTTTCATTGCATGAATCGGGAAAGACGTTGCGGCCTCTCCCGCCTTTCCAGTTAAAAGTTGAAATTGATGCCTGACTGGCTGCCTGCCGATACGTTGGCGCCCGTCGATTGAGTCGCGCCACTCGCACTGTCGGCTTCGACCGTATAGCTTCCAGCCGCGCCGGCTGCCTGCGACAGCGTGACGGGAAGGGAACCCTGGAATGTCCCCGTCATCGTTGCAGCCGCTGGCACTGCGAGCGCGTACGCGCCCGTGTCGAGATTGGCATTCGTCGATGCCAGCTCGTACGATCCCGTGCCGTCGTTTTGCAGCGCGCGCATCGTGGCCTGCGCAGATGCCGTCACGGTGCCCGCAATCGTATTGACCGTGGAGGACGGAAGCGTGATTGGTGCCGCCGATGTAGCGATCGTGGTCGTGGTGTTTGCCGTGACAGGCACCGCGTGAACTACGCCATTCGCGTGCCCATTGGGCTGCCGGTTATCCACGATTACGACGTCGTATTTGCCATTCGACGAACTCTGGATCAGCGGGCTCAGGATGAATTGGCCATTGCTGTCGGCAACCGTGCCGCGAATTACCTGGCCATTCTGTTCGGCGTACACGGCAGCGCCGGCTTCACCCGGCGCGACATAGCCCACGATGCTGCCGCTGACCACGGTCGGGGTAGCCGTCACGACTGGCTTCAGGTTGTAGTTGCCATTGCCGCGCTGGACAATCGACTTGCACGCGTTGAAGTCGAGCACGAGATCCACTAGCGTATTGGCCTGAACCGTGAACGGCTGAATGATCTTGTATCCGCTCTGTGCCGCACTCGGCGTGGCAAGCGGCTGCTCGGCCGTCGTACCGCTCACGACAACGGAGTTGGCAACCGTGTTTCCCTGGTTCTGCGCGAGCACGAGTCTGATCTGCTGGTACTGGCCCGCGGCAAGCGGCGCCCGACCGAGATCAGTCAGAACGCCGTTCGTCAGCGAAAGAAGATCGATCTTTTGCGGTGACGGCAGCGCAATGTCGGTCCACCCGCCGTCGGTATCGCTCGCTGTCGAACTTGCGTTGACGCGCACCTTGTTGACGGTCACATACACGTGATCAAAGCCGCAAGATGGCGCGTCCGTCATCGCTACATGCAGCGTGCCAGTGTCGCTGCCGCTGTTGCCTCCGCCACCTCCTCCGCATGCACCCAGCGCAATTGGAACTGCCACGATGCAAAGCATGCTTCTTGTCGTTTTCATAGGACCCCCCATGTTGTTTTGTGCGCAGAAGCATACGGAAACGCGCAGTAACTTTCGGCAGCAAATTGCAATTGTCTGTAACGAGTTTGTGCCGGGATGAAGGCTCGCATCCTTCCGCTCTCAAAATGGCTACTCAGCGCTGACGTCGGTGCCGTTCAGATGAGCGAATCAAAAGTCGGCCGCAGGCAGCGCTATGCCGAAAGCCGAGCCTGTTGGATGACTACGTGGGCAATAACACGGGGCTGGTACCGAGCGGGAAGAACGGTGCGCAATACATGCGCTGGTGACAGGACGTTGTACGTCCGCTGGCCGGGTTCGGCCTGATGGAATACCACGTGCGCTGACACCACCGTGTTCGACGAGCGCACCGATCACTGGCTCGCATTTCAGAGGCCACGCTTATGATCCGCACGACCACGACGACATGTTGGTCGGCTACACCGAGCAAGGCGTGCAACGCTTTCAGTGCCATCGGTCCTTGCACACGTGCGTGCCCGGCCGGGCGATCCTGATCGAGCCCGGCGCGCTGCATGACGGTCATGCGCCGGAGGCCGGCGGCTTCACGTACGCGATGTGTATCTGCCGCAAGACTGGGTTGAGCATGCGGCGCGCGAATCTGAATCTTCCAGGCCTGCGCGGCGTCGAGGAGGCCTTTAGCCATACGCTGGTGGATGAACGCTACCTCGTCGCTGTGATTCAGGCGGCATTTCTCGCCATTTATCGGCCAACCGATGCTCGTCTTCGCCGCCGATCTGTCCAGCCTGGAGGGGGCACATCAGCAGGCACTCACGCTCGATCTCGACATCGTGCCGTACGTGCATGCCATGTTTTCGACCGGACACGATGCGGCAAATCGCGAGGTATTTCGTGCTCGGGACGCAGCCAATCTCGATTTCGTGGGCATCGCGCTGCATCGCGGCAGGAAAGCCCTGGACAAGGCGGTGAAGGGACTGGCTCTGCATATCTGATTCGGGCTTAGATGCCGCTCCGAATCCCCTATCAGCGAACTCGCGCCTTGCTCGCCCATATCGATTTCCATCGACGCCTGATTCAGGTAATACGCTATATAACTCGTGCTTCTCTGGCGGAGCCTATCGGATGTCTCCGCCGACGCCGTGCGTTGAAGCCTCAACGGTCTTCGACGCACGGTCTTTCGGCGATCGGCCAGACAGGAGGCGGGAACCCGTTCACGGCGTTTCTTTGATACATGTCGTCGGAAATGGAACCTGCTAATCACCTCCGAAATAAAGCTGCTTCATTTCCTCCGTGGTAGCGGGGCGACTGATAGCGCGAGAGCCGGATGCCGATGTGCCCGACGTCACCCCGCCATAAGCGGTTGCGCCGCTTTGGCTCGATACGCGCGCCTCTGCCGCCTGGATATCCGCCGGATAATTCGGATTTTCTCCTTTGCCCGGGTCATAGCCGGCTTGCTCCAGTTGCTGTAGCTCAGCGCGTACTTGCGCACGCGTGGTTGTCGCATCCGTCTGAGAGAGTGCGGCGACTGGCAGCGCAAGCGCCGACACCGCGGCGATCGCCATAGCAATTGATCTCATGGGGGACCTCCTTATGGATGCCAGGGTCGCGTAATACGGATGCATGGCTCGATCACTGGCAATCGAAGTCTAGGAGGCCAAGCCTTCAACTTCGATACAACCGTGAGCGCTCGTAGCGCGCGACGCTCGCCGTATATGAAAGACGATCACAGGACAAGGAAATCGCATGTTTCAACCCAGTGAGTCGTGGTAAGCGACATGGCGCTTCGTATCCCGCATAAGCAATCGCAGTTCAGTCCAGTCATATGGGAAGCCTGCACCGGATCGGCGGACATAGGGCGGTCACGGACGAAAATGAGAGGGTTGCTATAACCGCTTCCGAGGCACAACCGACCTCCGTATGTCCGCCCACGTGTGCGGCCGAAAGGCAGGAACTGGGCCGACTGCTGCCCGACGTGGTCGGCTGGACTCGACCCAGAGTGTGTGGAAACTCCATTTCTACCGCTAAGCGGGTGATTGCCGGTCAGGTTGATCGAGGTTGATACGACGAGTTTGCACTAATCGAACATCACGAGCCCAACAAAGCCCCTCGGGGCTTTAC